>Ga0115002_10004341_pt1 | contig 17212 bp, 17 predicted proteins | sample ArcticOcean_MG_C_8_FD_89576 | JGI IMG/M metagenome (GOLD analysis project Ga0115002, IMG submission 89576) | Marine microbial communities from western Arctic Ocean - ArcticOcean_MG_CB11_86 | ecosystem: Environmental > Aquatic > Marine > Oceanic | place: Arctic Ocean: Canada Basin | collected... | reverse complement strand
CGCTGGCCGGACTTGATTCCGTAGCCTATGTGCGCTTCGCCTCAGTCTATAAGAATTTCCGTGAGGCCAAGGATTTTGAAGAATTCGTTGGCGGCCTCGGCAGTGACGAAGAAGAGCAGTGAGGCGTCTCGCGATTGGCGCTATATGGCGGCGGCGCTGGCGCTGGCCGAGCGCGGATTAGGCAACGTATGGCCGAATCCGGCGGTGGGCTGTGTTATCGTGAAGGGCGGGCGCGTTGTCGGTCGCGGTTGGACCCAGCCCGGCGGCAGGCCGCATGCGGAAAGTGAAGCGCTACGCCGCGCTGGCGCGGCGGCCAAGGGCGCTACCGCTTATGTCACGCTTGAGCCCTGTGCCCATCACGGTAAAACACCGCCCTGCGCAGAGGCGCTGATCGAAGCCGGAATATCGCGTTTGGTCGCAGCCATGGCAGATCCGGATTCACGCGTGTCCGGGCGCGGCTTTGAAAGTCTGAAAGCGGCAGGAATTGATGTCTCGATTGGTCTTGGCGGCGAGCAGGCGGCAAGGCTGAATGGCGGCTTTAGAAGCCGGATCGAAAGCGGTCGCCCTTTGGTAACGCTCAAACTTGCCACCAGCCTCGATAGCCGTATCGCCACCCAAAGTGGCGAAAGTCAGTGGATCACCGGCACCGCATCGCGCGCCCGAGGCCATCTGTTGCGCGCTCAGCATGACGCCATCCTGGTCGGCTCAGGCACGGCGCTTGCTGATGACCCCAGCCTGACCTGCCGCCTTCCCGGCCTGGCGCAAAGCTCGCCGGTGCGGATCGTGATGGATGGGCGCCTGCGCTTGTCGCTCGCGCATCAACTGGTGACGAGCGCGGCTGAAGTGCCGACCTGGCTGGTGACATTATCGGGCACCAAAAATGATGCCTATGCGGCGGCTGGAGTGCAGGTGATTACCGTCGCACCGGATGAAAGTGGCCATCCGGATGTGCGCGCCACATTGCAGGCGCTTGGCGAACGTGGCATTACCCGTCTCCTGGTGGAGGGCGGTGCGCATATATCGGCGGCTTTTCTCGGCGCCGGATTGGTGGATCGTCTGGCCAGTTTCCGCGCGCCGCTGATGATCGGTGGCGATGGCGCACCGGCTGTTGAAGCATTTGCCCTTGATCGCCTGGAAAATGCGCCAACCTTTGTGCGTCGTGCCGTTCGCGAATTGGGCGGCGATACGCTCGAAGCTCTCGACGTCAAAAATTAGAGGATACTATGTTTACCGGAATAATTACCGACCTGGGTCGGGTGCGAGACATCCGCCAGACGGCAGATTCGGAGGACCGGCGTATCATCATTGAGACCGCTTATGACACCGGCTCTATTGCACTCGGTGCGTCGATAGCCTGCGCCGGGCCGTGCCTGACCGTTGTCGAGACCGGGCCGGGCTGGTTTGCTGTTGATGTCAGCGGCGAGACACTCAGCCGAACTACGGTCGGCCGTTGGCAGACGGGGGGTCGCATTAATCTTGAGCGCGCACTCTGCGTCGGTGACGAGCTTGGGGGGCACTTGGTAAGCGGCCATATTGATGGTGCCGGCGAGCTTCTGTCGCGCCGCGACGAGGGCGAATCAGTGCGCATGGAAATCGGGGCGCCTGCTGATCTGATGAAATTTATCGCTGAAAAAGGCTCGATTACCGTCGATGGGGTATCGCTCACGGTAAATGAAGTCACGGCTGGGCAATTCGGCGTTAATATAATTCCTCATACACTGACGGCAACGACGCTCGGGAAAATCGACACGGGGGCAGCCGTCAATCTTGAGATAGACCTGCTTGCGCGCTACGTTGCCCGGCTCAAAGAGGAAATGTGAATATGCTGCGCGTTGCTACCCCTACAAATGATGCCCTTTCTTCCATCGAAGAGGCCATCGAAGAATTCCGCAATGGTCGGATGATTGTTCTTGTCGATGACGAAGAGCGGGAGAATGAGGGCGACCTCGTCATTCCGGCCCAATTGGCGACGCCGGAGGCGATTAATTTTATGGCGCGCTATGGGCGCGGGCTGATTTGTCTAGCGCTGCAGCCGGAGCGGTGCGGTGAGCTGGGTTTGGAGCTGATGCCCAAGCGCAATGAATCGCGCCACGACACGGCGTTTACCGTTTCGATTGAAGCGCGTGAGGGCGTGACCACCGGAATTTCCGCTTCGGACCGTTCGCGCACCGTTATGGCGGCGATCGATCCGGCCAGTGGGCCCGATGACATCACCTCCCCCGGGCATATCTTTCCGCTGATGGCGCGCGACGGCGGTGTTTTGGTGCGCGCTGGCCATACTGAGGCGGGCGTCGATATGGCGCGCCTCGCCGGCCTCAATCCGTCGGCGGTGATTTGCGAAATCATGAATGATGACGGTTCCATGGCGCGCATGCCGGATTTGGAAGCTTTCGCCCAGCGCCACGCGGTCAAGGTGGCGTCAATCGCCGATTTGATCTCTTACCGGTTGCGCAATGATATCTTCGTCAAGCGCATTGAGGAATTGGAGCTCAACAGCCGTTTTGGCGGTTCCTTCAAAATGTATGTCTATGCCAACACGGTGGAGTATTCCGAGCATATTGTATTGGTGAAAGGCGATATCACCACCGATGAGCCCGTCTTGGTCCGGGTGCATGATTTTAATCCGCTCGATGATATGTTGGGCGATAGTGCTGGCGGTCATGAAGGAAAATTGCAGGCGGCGATGCGCATCGTTAGTGAGCGCGGGCGCGGCGTGGTCATCATAATTCGCGAGCCGCGCCAGTCACGGGTCTCTGAATTGGTGCGAGCCCGGAGCGGCGGCAGTGAAGCCACGGGCCTGCGCGACTATGGTGTCGGCGCGCAAATTCTGCTCGACCTCGGCGTCCGCGAGATGATCCTGTTGCACAATACCGAGTGGACTATCGTCGGCCTGGATGGTTATGGCCTGAAAGTCGTCGGCCAAATGCCCATTCCGCCTGAGGCGATTGGCGAGGGCGGTATGAATGGCTGACGTACCGCATATATTGATTGCCGAAGCGCGTTTTTATGAAGATATCGCGGACGAGCTGATGCAGGGCGCGTGTGCGGCGCTTAAGGCAGCCGGCGCAACCTTTGAGGCCGTTGCCGTGCCGGGTGCTTTTGAAATTCCCGCCGCATTTCGTATGGCCATCGAAAGCGGGCGCTATGATGGCTATATTGCACTTGGCTGTGTGATCCGCGGCGAGACCTCGCACTATGATTATGTTTGTGGCGAATCTGCGCGCGGCCTGATGTCGTTGTCGACACGTTACGGGGCGGCGATTGGCTATGGGGTTTTGACCACGGAAAATCGTGAACAGGCCTGGGCGCGGGCGTCACGCGAGAAAAAGAACAAGGGCGCGTTCGCTGCGGACACCTGTTTGCGCATGGTCGCCTTGCGGCGCAATTTTTCCCAGGGAGGTGTTTGAGCCTCATGACAAAAATTGAAAGCCCGGGAGAAAAAATGCCAACGCCGGTTGGCCAGGGCCGGAGTGTCGCGCGCCTTGCTGCTGTGCAGGCGCTTTATCAGATGGAACTTTCTGGCGCTGATCCGCTGGACGTTATTAAGGAATTTATCGCCCACCGTATCGGCCGTGAGATCGAGGGCGATGCCTATGCCGAGGCTGACCAAGAGCATTTTAAATGGCTGGTGCTGAATACCGTAAGCCGAATCGAGGAATTGGATGCCTGGGTGAGCAGTGCGCTCAACGCCAAGTGGACGATCAAACGCTTAGGCGCACTCATGCGGGCTGTGTTGCGTGCAGCCTGTGCGGAACTGGTGGCTCGCCCCGATATTCCGGCGCGGGTGGTGATGAATGAATATGTAGAGTTGGCAGGCGCATTCTTTTCCCAGCGCGAGCCTGCTTTCGTCAATGCAGCTCTCGATACTCTGGCGCGCCGCTTGCGCGTTGAGGAATTCACACCGTCGGACACTTCGAGTGTCGATGTTGAAACCGACAATGCGGCTGATGATGCCGTAACCGACAATGCAGGTGACGATGTCGGAACCTCGGCCGGACACTGAATTTGACCTGATCCAGCGTCATTTTGCGCCGCTCTCGGCGGCGGAAACGGGTGCCTTTGCATTGCGCGATGACGCCGCCTCTTTAGCCGTTGCGTCTGGCCATGAGCTTGTCATCACTAAGGACATGATGGCGGCCGGTGTACATTTCTTCGCCGATGATCCGCCAGGGACGCTCAGCCGTAAGATCCTCCGCGCCAATTTATCCGATCTAGCTGCGATGGGTGCAACGCCCCGCGCCTACGCCTTGGGCCTGGCTTTGCCGGACAAACTTGCACCGGGCTGGCTGGAAGATTTTTGCGCCGGGCTGGCGGCGGACCAAGCGCAATTTGGCATTACTCTGATCGGCGGCGATACGATTGCTGCACCTGATGCTTTGACCCTGTCACTCACCGCTTTTGGCGAGGTGCCTGCGGGGCGTGCTTTGCGTCGCTCGGGCGCTAACGGTGGCGACGATATTTATGTCAGCGGCACCATTGGCGATGCGGCGCTTGGGCTTCTCGTGGCGCGTGGGCAATTAGAGGAGCTGTCGGCGGCGGATCGGGTGGCTCTTCTTGCCCGATATCAGGTGCCGCTGCCGCGCACCGAATTGGGCCAGCGTTTGCTCGGCCAAGCTAGCGCGGCGATCGATATTTCCGATGGCCTGGTGGCTGATCTCGGCCATATTTGCTCGGTTTCGCAAGTGGGTGCGCAAATAGAGGCGGCGTTGGTACCGCTCTCTGCTGCTGCAAAAGCGGCTTGTTCGGCGACCCCAAGCCTGCTGGCGCACATGCTCACAGGCGGTGATGATTATGAATTGCTGATTTGCGCACCGACGGAAGCAGCAAATGGAATAGTACAGGCCGCGCGCGCGGCGGAGGTTGCTTTAACGCGCATTGGAACTGTTACGGAAGGCGCGGGCGTGCGGGTCTTGGCCGCTGACGGTGAAGAAATGCGCATCGAGCAGGGCGGTTACAGGCATTTTTAATCGGTTGTTTGCCGGATTTGGGAAATTCACCGTTTGTTCAGCCTTATTGTGCATGCTGAGAACTCTCAGTCCCTGAAATAAATGGTTCCCGCCTTCATCTCATGGCAAAAAAAGAAATCCAAAGCCAAAAATAAAAGTCGCAAAAAGCTATTCATGTTGGCCGGCCTGGCGTTGGCCGGCGTGGTGGCTGTGGCGGGCTATCAAATGATCATGGGCGGTGAAACTGGAGAGGATCTCGTCAAGCCGAGTGTCTCCAGTGAATTGGGCTTTTTAGGCCTTGATCCCTTTCTGGCGCCCGTCATCGATGGCCGGAAAATCTCCAAATATGTCTCCGTCGGAGTCATTCTGGAACTCTATAGTAAAGACTATAAGCCATTGAATAATAAGACTATGACGCCGCTGCGCAATGCATTCATTAATGATTTTGTATTTCAGGCGCAAATGAATAGTGGAACGACGGAATCAATCCTCTTGCAGCGCGTGAAGGCCCGCTTTCGCACCTTGGCAACGCGCATTGTCGGCGAGGGTGTGGTCAAGGAAGTGTTGATCAGTCACGTCATGGATCGCGGCTTCTAAAGCACGATCCGAGGGAATTCTGAAGCCGTCCGAATATTTCCTTTGTCGGGCCGGTTGCGTTCTGACCCGACTTCTGGCATTTTCCGCGCGCGCAAAAATCGAGCGGCGGGATTCGTGTTGCTCGTTGGGTACGGATTCTTGGTGGATATGTAATTAAGCGTTTCATCTTTATTATTATTAGAGGACCAGTCTGAAATGGACGGGATTTATTGGTTCGCAGTTGGCTGCGGCATCGTTGCTCTGCTCTACGGCATTTATGCTATTCGTTCGGTGCTTGCTGCGAGCGCCGGCAATGAGCGCATGCAAGAAATTGCAGGCGCTATTCAAGAAGGTGCACGCGCCTACTTAAACCGGCAATACATGACTATTGGTATCGTCGGCGTGGTGATCTTCGTAATTTTGCTGGTTCTGTTGGGCTACAAGGTCGGTATCGGCTTTGCCATCGGCGCCATACTCTCCGCGCTTGCCGGTTATATCGGCATGTATGTCTCGGTACGCGCTAATGTGCGCACTGCCGAAGCGGCGCGTCAGGGTATTGCCCCCGCTCTTGGGATCGCATTTCGCTCCGGCGCCGTGACCGGCATGCTTGTGGTGGGCCTCGGCCTGCTTGGCGTTGCGGTCTATTACGGCGTCCTGGTTTCGGCCGATGTTGAGACCGGCGAAATTCTCGAATCACTTGTTGCCCTGGGCTTCGGAGGCTCGCTGATTTCCATTTTTGCCCGTCTCGGCGGCGGCATCTTCACCAAGGGTGCGGATGTCGGTGCGGATTTGGTCGGTAAAGTGGAAGCTGGCATCCCTGAGGATGATCCTCGCAACCCGGCAACGATTGCTGACAATGTCGGTGATAATGTCGGTGATTGCGCGGGCATGGCGGCGGATCTGTTCGAGACCTTCGCGGTAACCGTTGTTGCCACAATGTTGCTGATCGCGGTTTATTTCGATGGCGAGATGCTCGATACAATGATGCTCTACCCGCTGGCGCTTGGCGGTGCGGGCATTCTGGCTTCGGTGGTTGGCACATTCTTTGTGCGCCTCGGCGGCAAGAGCAAGAACATCATGGCGGCCCTCTATAAGGGCTTCCTGGCCTCGTCGGTTGTTGCTGCTGTGGCTTTTTACTTCGTCACCGACTGGGTTGTCGGGTGGAGTACGGAGTTCATGATAAGCGACATGGCGGTGACCGGTGGTGACCTGTTCTGGTGTGGGCTCGTCGGCCTCGTTGTGACCGGGCTGATGATCTGGGTGACGGAATATTACACCTCGACCGAATACAAGCCGGTCAAATCCATCGCCCAGGCCTCAACCACGGGGCACGCGACCAACGTTATCCAGGGTCTCGCAGTCTCCATGCAGGCGACCGCAGTTCCGGCATTGATCATCTCTGCTGGTATCATCCTGGCCTATCTCTTCGCTGGCCTGTTTGGTATCGCAATCGCGGTGACGGCCATGTTGGCGTTGGCAGGTATGGTGGTGGCGCTCGATGCGTACGGTCCGGTTACGGATAATGCCGGCGGTATCGCCGAAATGGCCGAATTGCCGGAAGATGTGCGCAAGACCACGGATGCACTGGATGCGGTCGGCAACACCACTAAAGCGGTGACCAAAGGCTATGCAATTGCCTCTGCCGGTCTCGCGGCGCTGGTATTGTTTGCCGCCTTTACCGAGGATATCGGGCGATATTTCCCCGATATAGGCAAGCTGGAGTTTTCGCTCAGCGATCCCTATGTCGTGGTCGGGCTGTTTATCGGCGGCGCGCTGCCGTTCTTGTTCGGCTCCATGGCGATGCTTGCTGTTGGCCGCGCTGCGGCTGCGGTGGTGGTCGAGGTTCGCCGGCAGTTCAAGGAAATTCCCGGCATCATGGAAGGCACAGGCAAGCCGGAATATGGCAAGGCGGTTGATTTGCTGACCAAGTCGGCGATCCGCGAAATGATCCTGCCGTCTCTGCTGCCGATTGTGGCGCCGATTTTGCTCTACATCGTCATTTGGCTCATTGCTGGTCAGGTCGCGGCACTTTCCGCACTGGGCGCGATGTTGATGGGAACGATTGTTACCGGCTTGTTCCTTGCCATTTCGATGACGGCGGGCGGGGGTGCCTGGGACAATGCTAAAAAGTATGTCGAAGACGGCAATCATGGCGGCAAGGGTTCCGATGCACATCATGCAGCGGTAACCGGCGATACGGTTGGCGATCCTTACAAGGATACGGCTGGCCCGGCGATCAATCCGATGATCAAGATCACCAACATTGTTGCTATCCTGATGTTGGCGGTTATTGCCATGATCGTGAACTAAAGCCATTCAATGTCTCGGTCCCGTGTCATCGGGGCTGAGCATTAGAATTTATGGAAAAGCGGGGGGCGAAAGCCTCCCGCTTTTTCGTATGGTTAGATTATTTGTGAGAAATTATGGCCGACGGTGACCGGGATGCTGGCAGTGTATCGCTAGTTTTCGGCGCGAGAAGCCGGGCCGGCGATGCCCAGATTGCCCAACAATTGCTGGATAACACCCATTTTGCGGCCTTTAGTTGGCGTCGTCCGTTCGACCGGATCAATCTCACGTGCCTGGTCGTTCGATAAATGCGCCACTTGTTTGACGAATCCAGCCTGATCAAACTCGACCAACACAACAATGGCCTCGACCAGATCCGGATTATAAAATGCCAGATGTTCAGTTTTGCGCGTGATGTAATACCAGCGGCTATCTTCAAACGTGCCGATCGCGGTGGGTGAGCCAAGCATATCCAATATTTGATCCCGCGTTTGCAGGCCGGGCTTGATGAGCGCCAGGGACTCTGGATCGGGTACATGGCCGCGCTGATTGACTTCGGGTGCGCACGCAAATGTGGCCAGCACGCCAACCAGCACCAGCGCCGCCGCATACCGGGGGGCGCGCAAGCGCTTGAGCGTACATAAACTGAGGCGGCGAGGCTGCCCTTTTGGGAAATTCATCATTGCTGGGATATTATAGCGCTTGTGAGAGATCTGTGCCTTATAACGGTGAAGCGATAGGTCAGGTGCGAAAATGCGCGCCGCGCCGGATAGTGTCAACGGTCTCGGGACGATAACCAAAATGAACTTAATAAGTGGCTTCATGCGCCATACCAAACAACGCGGCGAAGAGCGCGATCGGGCGCTTACCCTTTATGTAACCGCAGTCGAACAGGCGCGCCGGCCCGGCTTCTATACGATCTGTGGCGTGGCCGATACCCTGGATGGCCGATTTGATCTGATTGTGCTGCATGTTCATCTGGTTGTGCGCAATCTGCGCCCGACTGGTGAGCCAGGCAAGCGCCTCACCGATCTAATTTTTAAGATCATGATGGATGATATGGATATGAACCTGCGCGAAATGGGCGTGGGGGATCTCAGCGTGGGCAAGCGCGTGAAGGCCATGGCGCGCGCCTTTTATGGCCGCTCGGCGGCCTATGATGCGGCGTTGGACGGTGATCAGGCGGATCAAGCGGGCACGGATGGCAATGCGGCCGATGCAGCTGATGCGGGCGCCACAGATGCGGATGCGGCGGAACAAAGCCTGGAAATCGTACTCAAACGCAATATTTATGGCGCAGAAGAACCCGAAGCGGCGCAGATTGCCTGTCTCACGACGTATTTAAGGGCGGCAGAGGCGGCGCTGAAGGCAGAGGCGGGTGAAGAGTTGGTCAAGGGTGCCGTTACATTCTTTCCGGCCCCAGGGGAGCCTGATGGCCCGGCAGGAGGTGAAACAGCATCTAATTCCGCCGATTGAGCGGAGTTGAGCTAAAATTGTGCTCTTAAAGACGTGCACTGCAATACGCCATATTGACGTCGGGCGCTGCTGCCAATATGGTGCGCGCCCGTTCATAAATTGAGCGGTTAATGAAATTTTGTGAATGCCCTGCATGCTGGCGCCCCGGCGCCCCATGCTGCACTGCCTGACGAGGGGCTTACGTCGTCTTGGATCAAGTAATTTCGGAAGTAGAACTTTCGCGCCCGCTGGACGTGAGCGACTTGCCGTCGCAAGGCCGCTTTGTCGTAATCGAGGCGAGCCCGGCGGAAGGTGCTGCGCTGTGTCGCCGCTTCGGCCTGGTGGATCTGTGCGCCTTGACGGCGCGCGTTCAGGTGAAGCGCGGGCGCAGCAAGGAGGGCGAGCGGGCAATCCATGTGCAGGCTTCGTTTTGCGCTGAGGTGGTGCAGAAGTGCGTGGTGACGCTCGAATCCTTTACCGTTAATGTTGACGAGAAATTCGAAATTTATTTTGTGCCGTCTGCTGATTTGTCGGAAGGCGAGGGCGTTGTGATCGATTTGCTGGACGATGATGCAAGCGAACCGTTACATGTCCCCGAGGTCGATTTGGGCGAGCTGGTGGCGCAACATATGGCTTTGACCCTCGATCCCTATCCACGGCGACCGGGGGCGGTGGTAAATACCGATGTTGACGGGATGGATGACGCTGAATTGGCGGCTGAGTCCAACAATCCGTTTGCGATACTTGGACAACTGAAACACAAAATGTAATGTTCTGAAACCACGGCTCGGTACAGCGTATAAGATTCGCCACCGCATTGATCAAAAGCGATGGGCGGCGCCGTTCCGTACCAAGAAAGAGAAAGATTAGTTATGGCTGTTCCAAAGAAGAAAATTTCCGTCTCCCGGCGCAATATGCGCCGCTCGCATGATGCTCTGAAGCGCAGCAATTCGGTGGAATGCTCGAATTGCGGCGAATTGAAACGACCGCACCATGTGTGCGCCGCATGTGGTCAATATGGTGATCACGAAGTGGCTGAACCGGCGGATGCGGTATAAGCGCGCGACATTAGCCGGAGTCTCGCTGTCATGAGCCAGGAGGTCATACTCGCCCTTGATGCGATGGGCGGTGATCAGGCGCCGGATATGGTCCTCAAGGGCGCAAATATTGCCCGTGTGCGCCATCCGGATCTGCGCTTTATGTTGTTCGGCGACGAAGCGAAGATTGCGCCGCTTTTGAAGCGTTTCAAGAAGCTCGCCAATGTGTGCACGATTCACCACACCGACGAGACCATCAAGAACGACGATAAGCTGGCTGTAGTGCTGCGTCAGAGGCGGAAGTCAAGCATGGCCCTGGCTGTGAACGCCGTCAACGAGGGCGAAGCCCATGGCGTCGTCTCTGCCGGCAATACCGGAGCGTTGATGGCGCTTGCCAAACTTCGCCTCAAAACCCTGCCCGGTATCGATCGCCCGGCAATGGGCTCAATATTCCCGACCCAGCGCGGCGAAAGCGTGATGCTTGATCTCGGTGCCAACATCGATTGTAACTCAGCCAATCTGGTGCAGTTTGCCATTATGGGTGAGGTTTTTGCCCGGAATGTTCTCGGCGTGAGCGAACCGACTGTTGGTCTGCTTAATATTGGCTCCGAAGAGCTCAAGGGCAACGACACGATTCGCAACGCCGCTACGGCATTGCGCGAATCCGATCTGCCGATCAAATTTTACGGTTTCATTGAGGGCGATGATATTGCGGCGGGGACGGTTGATGTGATCGTCACCGACGGCTTTGCCGGCAATATTGCGCTGAAGACGGCCGAGGGCACCGCTCGCCTCTATGGCGGATATATTCGCGCCGCGTTCAAGCGTTCGGTGATGTCGCGCGTCGGTTATTTGTTGGCCCGCCCGGCGCTCAAGGCGCTGCGTGATCGTCTGGATCCGCGCGCCTATAACGGCGCCATGTTTCTTGGCGTCAATGGTGTCGCGGTGAAAAGCCATGGTGGCACCGATCAAAAGGGCTTCGCCAATGCGCTCGGCGTTGCCGCCGATATGGTAAGCCAGGGTATCAACCCCAAAATTATCGAAGAGTTACTGCACCTGAAAATGGAAGAATCACCTGAACCGACGAGGGCCGCGATCTAAATGTTGCGTTCTCGAATACTTGGTTGCGGCTCCTATTTGCCTGAAAAAGTTCTCACAAATGATGATCTCTCCAAGATTGTCGATACCAACAATGATTGGATTGTCGGGCGCACCGGCATTACCCAGCGCCATATTGCTGCAGATGATCAATTAACCTCGGACCTGGCGTTGGCGGCTGCTCAACAGGCAATTGAAGCTGCCGGTATTGATGTCAGCGAGCTTGATTTGCTGGTCTTGGCGACCTCCACCCCAGACAATACCTTTCCCGCGACTGCAGCCAAAGTTCAGGCTGGCCTCGGCATGCGCCAGGGCGTGGCATTTGATGTTCAAGCGGTGTGTGCCGGGTTTATTTGCGCACTCTCGGTGGCCGATAGTTTCCTGCGCTCGGGTCAGGCGCGGACGGCGTTGATTATTGGCGCTGAAACCTATTCACGCATTCTCGATTGGGATGATCGTACGACCTGCGTGCTGTTCGGCGATGGCGCCGGCGCTGCTGTATTGCGCGCTGAAGAAAGCGACGGCAGTGCCGATGAGCGCGGCATTCTCGCGGTCAAAATGCACACTGATGGCCGCCACTATAATGCGCTTTATGTCGATGGCGGCGTTTCTTCGACCCAGACTGCCGGCCATCTGAGGATGCAGGGCAAGGAAGTTTATCGACATGCGGTGGTGAATTTGGCCGCCGTGGCGGGAGAAGCCTTGGAAGCTGCCGGGCTAAAACCGGACGATATTGACTGGCTGGTGCCTCATCAGGCCAATCTCCGTATTATGAACGCCATCGCCAGCCGCCTTGGACTGCCGACGGAAAAAATGGTGGTCACCGTTGATCATCACGCCAATACGTCGTCCGCATCCATTCCGCTCGCGCTTACGGAAGCCATTCAGGATGGCCGAATCAAGCAAGGTGATCTGGTCTTGATGGAGGCGATTGGTGGCGGATTTGTCTGGGGCTCAGCCGTCGTTCGCTGGTAAGATTCTGCTAAGGCGCTGAGACGTCCCGGAAAAATGGCATCGCGCGTGTTGACGGCCCCGTCTCAAGACGCTACCGTTTCTACCTCAAATTGAGGGGGCAATCCAAATATGACCGGCAAAACGGTCACGCGCGCCGATCTGGCGGAAGCAGTGTTTCGTGAAGTAGGGCTCTCGCGCAACGAGTCAGCGAAGCTTGTCGAGTCCGTTCTCGGCCTGATTACGGAGAGTCTGGCCAAAAGCGAAAGCGTCAAAATTTCGTCTTTCGGCAGCTTTTCCGTGCGTACGAAGGGTCAGCGCATCGGCCGCAATCCCAAGACCGGCGAGGAAGTTCCAATTCTGCCGCGCAAGGTTTTGGTGTTTCGCGCCTCCCATGTGCTGAAGGATCAAATTAACGGCGAGACAAGCGCGGAAGAGGGTAGTGATACCGCCTCTTCGTTGAACGATTTCTCTTCGTCATAAGCCATGGCAAATACGCAATCGAGCGAAGCGGCGTCCGGGCAGGTGAGTAAATCTCCGGATGCATTCAGAACAATTCGCGAAGTTTCTGAAGAACTTGACGTTCCCCAGCATGTTCTGCGCTTCTGGGAGACAAAATTCAATCAGGTGCGGCCGCTAAAGCGCGGCGGTGGGCGGCGATATTATCGCCCCGAAGATGTCAATCTGTTGCGTCGCATCCGCTCCCTGCTCTATGCCGACGGCTACACAATTCGTGGCGTGCAAAAATTAATGCGTGAGACCAGCGGTAAAGTGCTGGGCGAGGTTCCGGTGTCCGAGCCTGTGGAACAGGCGGTTGCCGCCAGTGGTGAGCAAGCCAACAGCGCAGGCAAAGAGCGCATTGACGCGCGCGGCAAGGAAATCCTGCAGGAGTTGGAAACCTTGCGTGACATGCTGCGCGGCCGTATTCCCAGCCAATGATCGGCTGTGGCCACATATTATATTTTAATTTGGTTTGATGGCTATAATGGCGGCTCAGTAAATTGCGCTGGCTGCGGCGCAGCGGTATAGTGGCCCCATTCCGGCCCAGTTTAGCGGTCAAAAATCGGAGCGTGGCGCAGCCTGGTAGCGCACTTGTCTGGGGGACAAGGGGTCGTGGGTTCGAATCCCGCCGCTCCGACCATTTATTTAAGAGTTTTACGCGAATTTACGCGGCACACCTGCTCCTGCGAGGGAACTACCACGAAGTTCAGCTGTGATCATATTCTTTCCGCCCATGTATGCGATACCTCGCTCGAAAAAATCTCTATGTGATCTAGAAAGTGAAACCGCAGGCGCTGTCCGTTGGGGCGCCAAATCTGCGCCATGCGCATAAATGGGCGGCCTAGTGTGATGCCAAATTACCGGACGACAAAGTGTTACAACCGGGTGTAATTGGTTCAGTCTTCAATTTTGTCGATCATTCCAAATTTGTGGCCAATCGTATCTGCGGCTTTACCGGTTCTGTTGATCGTGAGGGGGCGTTGAACGTTAGTGATTGCGGCTCTTCCACGTTCACCGCAATCGGTTGTGAACCACCGCCTTGGGCGTGCCCTCAAGGGTGATCGTCATCAAAATACAGAGCTATAAGGAGAGTGAGGAAGACGGCAACCAGTCTGCAACACACCCCCATGCCGTCCCTCATGTTGCCTAGCCGGCAGCATTTAAGAACTAGGGCATCCTCGCCATGGCCGTGCATGCTAGCACACCTACCGTCTCTACACCCACAAAGTCATATCCCGTAAAGTAGGCAATACCGGGATTTACGACAGGAGGGTCCAAGTAGCAAAGCTCGGCAAGGTGGTGCTCAAAAAAAACGCACAGGTTTTTGTGCCCGCATCTACTACCCCATCTAATTTAAAGTGATGTCTATGCGCTAATAATCAGTTGCGGCTCGGCCCACGACAAGCAGGTTACGGCCCATAATATACCTTTACATAAAATCTACGAAGATCGTACGGTCTTGGCCTCCGCCACCCGGACTGATAGCGTTTCACCATGGGCGAATAAACCGCCAGGATAAAAAGGAAGGACGACAAATGCCAAAGGGCGCGGCACTGCCAAGTATCCGCCAGATCATCGAACTTTCTCAAGGATTTGGTATCGACATGCCGGAATCAGATGCTGAGGAATATCAAACCCTGATGCGCGGGCCGATTGCTTCCTTCAAACGCCTAGAAGAACTTCCTGAATACCGCCCACCGATTAAATATCCCCGAGATCCCGGTTATCGCCCGAGCGCCGAGCAAAACCCCTATAATGCCTGGTATTGGCGCTGCCAAATCGAGGGTGCGGCGACGGGACCGCTCAAAGGTTACGATGTTGGCATCAAGGATGCCATTGGTGTTGCGGGCGTTCCGATGATGAATGGCACCCGTCTGCTCGAAGGCTTTATCGCCGATATCGACGCAACAGTCGTCACCCGCATTCTTGATGCTGGCGGCACCATCGTCGGCAAAACCAATACCGAGGATTGCTCTTTCTCGGGTGGGGGCCATACATGCGCCCTCGGCCCGACTCGTAACCCGCGCAAACCGACCCACTCACCTGGTGGCTCGTCGAGCGGCAGCGGTGCAGCGGTGGCAGCAGGCGATGTGAAGATGACGCTAGGCGGGGATCAAGCTGGGTCGATCCGCATCCCTGCGTGCCGCAGCGGCATAGTAGGCCTCAAGCCGACTTTTGGCCTAGTGCCATATACCGGCGCAGTGATGATTGAAATGACCATCGACACAATTGGACCAATGTGTGACACAGTCGAAAACGCAGCGCGCTTGTTGTCCGTCGTCGCCGGGCCTTGTCCCCACGACCCTCGCCAGCGCGGGGTCATACCCACCAATTGGGTAAAAGACTATATGCCCTCCATCGACAAGGGTGTGAAGGGACTAAGGATCGGTTTACTCGACGAGGGCTTCGGCCAGAATGATTGGCCTGATCTCGGCTTCCCAGGCAGCGACGAGGTTGTCGACAACGCCTGCCTCGCTGCAATCAAAGCCCTCGAAGCTCAGGGCGCAGAGGTCGTTCGTGTCTCAGCACCAATTCATATGGACGGTCCGCATATTTGGAACGGTGTCGGATTAGAAGGCTCCTGCGAATTCATGATCAAGGGCAACAATCAGGGTACAAATTGGCGTGGCCTCTATAATACACGTCTACAGGAGGCATTTGGTCGAGGTTTCGACGCGCGCATCAATGATCTGCCCGTTGCCGGTAAGTTGGTGCTGCTACTTGGTGAATACATGAAACAGAATTATCACGGTCGCTATCACGCTAAGGCGCAAAATCAGCGCCATCTGCTGGACGACGCTTATGACAATATACTAAAAGATTGCGACGTCATCGCCATGCCGACGATTCCCTTCGTCACGCCGCCCCTCGCTGAACCGGATTGCTCCATTGTCGAGGAGATGCGCCTTGCACTCGATATGATCAACAATACCTGCCAGTTCAATCTAACTGGTCATCCAGCAATTAGCGTACCCTGCGGCGCAGCTGGCGATTTGCCTATCGGATTGATGCTGGTAGGCAACCGCTTCAACGATCTTACAGTACTGCAGGTTGCCGACGCGGTTGAGAAGACTGGCGACTGGCGTGCGCGCTAGCCTTTGGAGCGTTTCTTGTGCTTCCCCAGATCATAACAATTTGGCACTTTACGAGGATCGGTGTCGGTGGCAAAAAGCTTAGGTTTAGGCAAGATCGATCCGAATATCTGTTATGCCAAGCTGATGACCCTGGCCAAAGGCGCTGAGATTACATCGAAGCGTCTTTGGTAGGGCGGCTGTAGGTTACGGCAGGGCAGTATGTGCGGTCGATTCTCTCAATTCCATGGTTGGGAAGAGGTTCACACGTTTCTTAATATTTTTGGCCCGCCGCGTAATTTACCGCAGCGTTTCAATATAGCGCCGACCCAGGATGCTGCTGTGGTGCGCTGGCGCGCGCAAGGCCGTAGGTTAGATTTTCTGCGCTGGGGATTAATACCGTCCTGGGCCAAGGACAATTCTATGGCCGCACGGATGATTAATGCGCGGGCCGAGACCGTGGCGGAAAAACCGTCTTTTCGAAATGCTCTGCAAAAGCGCCGCTGTCTGGTGCCATCCGACGGTTATTATGAGTGGCGTGGCAAGAACGGCGCCAAGCAGCCCTATCGCATTCTCAGACCGGGCGGCGGACTATTCGCCTTTGCCGGCCTTTGGGAGCGTTGGGAAAAAGGCGGCGAGGAGCCGATTGAGAGCTTTACCATAATCACCACAGAAGCCAACGATACACTGGACGCTGTGCATGCACGCATGCCGGTAATTCTTGATCCGGCGGATTTTGGAAGTTGGCTGTCGACGGAGCTTACCATCAATGACGCGCTTTCTCTGCTGCGCCCCGCGCCCAATGACGCCGTCGAATTTCACGCCGTTAGCAAATATGTAAACAATGCACATAATGATGATCCGGACTGCATCGCGCCGCTGCCTGAGGGTGGTGGCGATGCACCCTGATTTTTGCATCTGCATAGAGTGGTGATGCACCGTGATTCTTGCATCCATATAGAAAGAGAGGCTACATAGACAAATGGAAGATTCTCAAGCGCAAGAGGCAGCCCGGCTGTTGTACGGCGCGTGGCGCGATAAAGCCCTCATTTACGAATTACCCGAAACCTGTCGCCCTCAGAACACGGCCGACGGCTATCAGATTCAAGAAGTTCTGGTTGGTCTTCATGGCGGATCGCATGCAGGTTATAAGATTGGCGCCACTAATAAAGTAGCGCAGAAAATGTTCAATGTGGATGCGCCCTTTTCCGGCCACGTGATGAAAGCGTCGCTGCGTACCAGCCCGGCCTCAATTTCTGCCGGCGAAGTCATTCTCCATATCATCGAGGCG
>Ga0115002_10004339_pt1 | contig 17213 bp, 14 predicted proteins | sample ArcticOcean_MG_C_8_FD_89576 | JGI IMG/M metagenome (GOLD analysis project Ga0115002, IMG submission 89576) | Marine microbial communities from western Arctic Ocean - ArcticOcean_MG_CB11_86 | ecosystem: Environmental > Aquatic > Marine > Oceanic | place: Arctic Ocean: Canada Basin | collected... | reverse complement strand
GAATCGTCTCATGTCCACAATTATATAGCCCAACTCAGAGATAGTGGTCGTTCCCGGTCCTATCAGATGGTTGCCTAGCCGATGAACACGGGTGAAGTGATGGTCGGGGTGCCCAGATTTGAACTGGGGGCCTCTTCGTCCCGAACGAAGCGCTCTGCCAAGCTGAGCTACACCCCGCGGAGTGGGCGCACACCTGCACCCGGACCCGCAGCGTAGCATTGAGCTGAGGCGTGGACCATTGACAATCGTGATTCCGAGGAGGTGGGCGGCCAGCCGGGTGCTGCCGTATGATCTGAGTTAGCATCGCGTTATTCACTAAGGCGGGGCATGGAGAGAGGCGCCAACTGGTGCGCTCAAGTTTGTCCCGTGGGCAATGGTTGTGGAGGCGCGGATTCGCGCTAGTCCCGCTGTTGGTGTTTGCTGTTCTGGCTCTGCTCTGGAGCGGTGAACGGCTGCGAGCGCAGTCAGCGACGCTGCCTGTAGAGAACACCTGGATTCGTATTCAGAACGTGGGCACGAAGCCGGCGACAATCCAACTCGATTTCTATGAGGACGATGGGATCCGGGTGGCGACCGATGGTTGTCCGCAGCCGTCCGGCTGCGTTGCGTTACAGCCGGGTTTTGGCTGGTCGTTCTTTCAGCAGTCACTGGATGAGTTGGAACATGGTTATCAGGGTTCCGCTTTCGTGACTGCGGATCAACCGTTCGTTGCGATGATGGCGCGGGACTCGTTCCTAGCGAACGGCGAGTTTGAGATTGGCGGTGATTCGCTGCGACTGGGCGCGGCAGGTGGTGATCTCTATCTGCCGCTGGTTCAAAACACAGCGGAGTACGTTTCGAGGATTGCGATCGAAAACGGCACTGAGTCTGCCTCCGCATGCGTTCAGATTATGTATTACGAGAGCGGGTCTCTGTCGCCGATTACGGTCGACCCGGTTGTGCCGAGTGTCGGTTGCTCAAGCGGTGGGGCGGTGATTGGACCTCGTTCAACACTATTCCGCGACGAGGCATCGCTGCCGGTGCCATTCGGGTTCGATGGTGCGGCTGTGGTGCGGACGTACCAAACGGACGACGGGGTGGCGGCGAAGTCGCAGCCGATCTCGGCGATGGTGGACACGCGCACGCGCGTAGGCGCGGGGCTGGCGAGTCATCGTGGCTTTGGGGCGGATGAGCTGAGCAACGTGGTGGTACTGCCACTGGTGGATCGCGATGCGAGCGAGGGGCAGAGCATGTGGAGCACGCGTTTCCGGATTCTGAATGGAACGCCGAGTGTGCCGAACGAGGTAATGCTGCTGTTCGATGGGGAGAATGCGGCGGGCGACCGGATCGAGATCGAGCACACAGTGACGGTGTTCGGGACGCTGACGTGTGATCAGCGGTTCAGCGATGCAAGGAGCTGTTTGCCATCGGGCGAGGCGTTGCCGTCGCCGTTCTTCGGAACGGTGCGGATGGAATCAGTGGAGCCAATTGCTGTGGTGGCTCAGCGGTTGTCCTCCGGAGATGCGCTGGCCGACTACCGCGGGTTCACTGCGGAGGAGGCTTCGCGGCAGGTGGTGCTGCCGGTGGTGAACAAGAATTTTGGTCCGTGGGGTGACCGGGTGGGCTGGAACTCGTGGTTCCGGGTGCTGAGCTTTGATGGCTCAACGGCTAGTGTGACGGTTATCTACTACTCCAAGCAGTTTCCGAACGGGCTGTTCCCGACGAGTAGGTCGACGAGGGTCCCGGGGCAACAGACGTTTCGACAGTGGGAGGTCTCGGAGTTGCCGGACGGTTGGGTTGGTAGCGCCTTGATTGTGGCCGACCGTCCAGTGGTGGTGATCGCGAATCTCGAGAGCGACGTATTCGAGGGAGATCCAGTGATGCTTTACAACGGAGTGAGCCTTGAATAAACGGCGTCGCGGGCAGTCAGCCACGCGGGTTCAGAATCTCACCACCGCAGAAGTGATCGCTCGCTACACGGATGGTCCGCCGTCTGGGGTGTTCACGGATGGATCCTGCTCCGGGAACCCCGGTCCTGGTGGCTGGGGGAGCGTACGGGTACAGGATGGGCAGGTGGTGGAGCAACTCCACGGATTCGATCCGGAGACGACGAACAACCGGATGGAACTGCAGGCGATGATTATGGGCCTGGGTTTTATTGAGCAGGGCGAGACGGTGGATGTGTACACGGACAGCAAGTTGGTGGTGGACACGCTGACGAAGTGGGCGGCTGGCTGGAAGAAGCGGGGTTGGCGTCGTGCGGACGGACCGGTGAAGAACCTGGAATTGGTGCAGGCCGCTTATAAGCTTTCGCAGGACCGCCCAGGCGCGCGGATTCTCTGGATTCGGGCGCATGATGGTTCACGTTGGAATGAGTACGCCGACTCGCTTGCCAGCGCTTATATGCGCGACGAGGTCTAGCGACGCAAGCCGCGGACTGCACCGATTCGGAAGCTCGCTCACTTGTTATCGCGAGTGGCGCTCATGCACTCCACCACTGGAAACTCCGTCGGACCGAGCGGGTCCGGCGATGAGCAAGTGCATGACGATGTTTGGGGTGCAAACCAGTCGTGTCCTCCTCGGTGGTGTCGCGCTGGATTCGCGGCTTTCTGAATAGCAGCGTCTTAGAACAGCAGGTTGGTCAGTCGCTGGAGGAGTTCGCTGCTCAGTGGGTGCTCGCTACCAAGCATCTCTAGTCCATCGAGGACGCGCAGTCGCCCACCGTCGTCGGCGAATTTTCGGTCTCGCATCACCACTTCCAGCAAGTGGTCGAAGCCCGGTTCCAGTTCGCCAGCCGCGAGCATCAACGAACCGAGCTGGTAGTGAGCCTCTACATCACCGTCGCTAGTCGCTAGTCGCTCCTCCATTGCATAGCGGTCTACGCCCAGCGCTACCTTCAAGATCGAGACGCGTGCCAGCACTTTGCGTGAGCGCGGCACGCTGAGGCTCGTGACTGCATGCTTCTCGGCACCTTCGATGTCGCCCAAATCCACGAGGGCGGCCGCCAGCCCGGCGGCGGCGGCGGTGTGGTTCGGGTCGAAGCCGAGGGCCGTTTCGAAGCGACGTTGCGCGGCCTCGAAGTCACCAGCTAGTAGCGCATCCTCACCTTGGGCGACGAACGCGTCGGCCTCGGACGGGAGGACGCCCCGGAAGAAGTCGCGCACTTGAGATTCCGGCAGCGAGCCGACGAATTCATCGACCATCTCGCCGTTGCGGAACGCTTTCACGGCTGGGATGCTGCTGATCCTATGCTGCATCGAGACCTGCTGGTTCGCGTCCGTGTCCAGCTTGACTAATTGGACTTGTTCGCCGAATTCTTCGGCGATCTGCTCAAGTGTGGGGCCGAGTACGCGACAGGGGCCGCACCATTCAGCCCAGAAATCGACGATTACGGGCACCTGATGCGATCGCTCGATCACGTCTTGTTGGAACGTGGCGTCCGTTGAATCGATCACAGTGCTGCTGATCATGTGGTATCTCCAGAAATCTGGCGACCAGCGTAGCGCAGGCGGTCCTGTCGGTGATCGTCGGTAGACTGCTGGCGAGGCGAAGGGATGACGATGACGGTTCTATTGATCGATCGCGAGATATATGAGGCGTACTCGGACGAGATCGCACGGATCGAGACCGTGACGGGTAGCTCGATTGAGCCGGTGTTCATTCCGCCGCCTGGTGCGCGACTGGCTCCGGAAGAGCTGGAGCGAATTGAGATTGGGACGCCACCGAACGGTGACTACGATCCGGAAGGTGCGCGCCGCTTCTATGGCTGTGCGATGCGGGCACCACATCTGCGCTGGGTGCACCTGCCTCACGCCGGGGTCGACGACCCGGTGTTCGGCAAGTTGATAGATGCAGGTGTGCGGCTTACGAATGCTTCGGGCGCGATGGCGGAGCCGATCGCTTGGTCGGCGATCGCCGGGCTGCTGCAGCTCGCGCGCGGCTTTCCGCGGTGGGCGGCGGCACAGCAGCGGCATGAATGGGATCCCCACTCACAGTCAGAGTTTCCGAAAGATCTGCGGCAGCAGACAATCGTGGTATTCGGCCTCGGAGCGATCGGGATGGAGATTGCACGTCTTGCACAGGCGTTGCATCTGCACGTGATCGGCGTGCGTCGCAGCCCGGCTCGTGATGGCGATCCGGTGGATGAGTTGGTGACGCCTGATCAGCTTGCCGAGGTGCTCCCTCGCGCGGATTGGCTGGCGATCGCCTCGCCGCTGACCGATGCGACGAATGGCCTGTTCGACGAGCGATTGCTGGGACTACTGCCCGGTGGTGCTGGCATCGTGAACATCGCCCGTGGCGCGATTATCGATGAGGCTGCGATGGCGAATCGACTTGGGGACGGGCGACTAGGTGGAGCGTATCTCGATGTATTCGAGGAGGAGCCGTTGTCGGCTGATTCCCCGTTGTGGGACCTGCCGCGGGTGATCCTATCACCGCATGATTCGTCGTCGACGAACACGGTTGACGCGCGACTGTCGGGCTATTTCTTGCGCAACCTGGAGCATTGGCTACAGGGTAGATCTCTTGAAAACGAAGTTCTCGAGCGCTAGCTGACTCTGACCGTTCAGAGGTGTGTGTCACGGGCTAGGCAGATGGAGTCGTCTGCCGTTAAATCGTGTTTCATCGATTCAGATAATTGAAATGACACGCCGCGAGTGCTGTCCGAAAGGTGGCGGACTGGTGGCGTGTTGAACCGAATTACTGGTTTTTGAGTTATTCCGGAGGACGATCGTATGCGTGGCTGAGACCCGGCGGCGCGCACCCGATCAAAGGAATTACCACCGAACTCAACGCTCATGGAACGAGGTGCGGAATCGTGGATGAGGAGGCGACGAGCGAGCAAACTGAGCAGGTTCCAACGAACGGTGGCCGGCAGTGTTCCGGCTACTATCGGTGTAACGCGGAGCTGACGCTGCTTGAGGACGGCAAACTGCATTGAACGAGCTATGCCGGAGATGTGTCACACCGCGGTATCGAGTCAGTGATCCGTGAGGACCGATCGAACGCGGTCACCGCCGGTGACCGGACAAGTGGATTCGATCATGCTGGTGAGCCAGACGTCGAATCGCTGCTCGGTCATGGGAATGATTGAAAGCGCCTCTGAGCATTGATGAGATGTCTTTCGTTTGTCCGAACTGGGGCGGCTAGTCCTTCGCGTCCTCCGCGTGGTCAACGAAGGAGCGGACGGCGGAGTTCCACCGTGCAGGTTGCTCGAAGTAGGCGGAGTGGCCAGCTTCTGGGATGACCTCGAACTCTGAACCTGGTGTCAGGCCATGGGAGATGCGAATTAGATCGGCATGTACCACTCGGTCGTGTTCGCCGACTACCCAGAGGATGGGCCAGCCACCGTCCGCGAGACGCTGGGCGGTGGAGCCGCGGTAGTTGACGAGGCGTCCGGTGGGCTTGAGGAAATCACGATGGCGTGGTGGGTTGATGCTGCGGATGCGCTGGTAGAGGTACTGCATGTTCGGCTCGCTCTCGGAGTAGCCCTCGGCGAGGGCGCGCTTGAGTAGGGAGCCAGCGAGGACGCCGTCTTCTTCGAGCTTGATGCGGAGAGCGCGATAGCGGTCATCGACACATCCACCGTTGGTGCCGGAATAGGTGAGCGAGGCGATCCGCTCGGGCTGTCGGGAGACGAGGCCAAAAGCGGTGCGCCCACCCATGGAGTGTGCGACGAAGTGGACGCGCTGTAGTTCCAAGTGATCAAGTAGTCCTCGGAGGTCGGTGCCGAAGGCGATGCGGCCGGGGCCATCATCGATATCTGGCGAGCGGCCGAAGGCGCGGTGGTCGAAGGTGACGACGGTGTAGCGATCCTCGAAGGCGTGGATCTGTTGCCACCAGGAGAGGGCGTTACCGCCTGCGCCATGAGCAAAGATCACTACCGGGGCGGTTCCGGGCGGTGGTCCGTGCAGTTCGTAGTGGAGGGCAAAGCCGTCCTCGAAGGTTAGTTTTGGCATCAGGCGCTCCGCCCCGCTGGTTCGTCGGGTTCCCACGGTTCCCCGGTGGCAGCCGCAACGACGTCCAGCATATCTTCGATGTCGGCTTTGAGTTGGTCGTCGGGATTAGCCGCGAGCGCCTGCAGGAAATGGGCGCGGGCCGCAGCGTAGAGCATTGGGGCGTCTTCGGCGACGGCTTGATGTGGATGACGCGGGCGCTCGAGGGCGTTGGCTACGTACTCCTCGCACCAGCCGGTGGTGTAGATGGTGGTCGCGTCGTTCGGGGACAATTCGATGGCGTGTCGGAGTGCTGCGAGGCCATCAGCGAACTGGCGTTGGCGGGTGACGAGCGTGTTGCCGAGGTAGACATGCGCCTCGGCAAATCTGGGCGCTAGTGCGACGGCACGGCGTGCGGTCTTGAGGGCGGCGTCGATCCGCCCGGCGCTATGGAGATTCATCGCGTCGCGTAGCAGGGCTCGTGTCGCCGCGGTGACCTGTGCGGATGCCATCGCGCTCATGGTACCCGCACTGTCATGTCCTCAGTCGGCCAAAGACGTTAGTCGAGGTCGGTGCTGGTGCTTTCTCTGACGAGGAGTCCGTCCGTGGCAGGACCAGAGATACCGACCGACGGTCCACGGTCCGCGGTCACGTTCAGTTCGCGCGAGTGGACCATGTGCATCGCGATGATCTGATCGCGTGCAGGAAAGGTTCTGCGCGACAGCAGCCGCGATGTCGATGTCGTACCCGGTGAAGGTAATTAGTGCTCGCACGGTGCTCTAACCTCCATGGCTTGTTGTCTAGGTGTAGCCCCCGTGTGGCCGCAGTCGTACGGTCAGGCTCTAATTATCGATCCGGGGCTCCGTCGTGCCGAGGGACTTTCGTCTCGTGACCAACGGAACCGACGGGTAATTGGGTACGAAAATCAGGAAAACCTATGCACGCCTAGAAGCGAATTGGGTCGTTTGGATGGTGGAGCAAGATGTGTCCGGGTGGGAGGATCGTCGCGGTTGAGCGTCTCGCTGGCATCGGGAAAATTATAGGAGAATCAGATGCGCTCGAAGCCCTTCTTGGTGCTCTATCTGTCCGTGCTGGTGGCCACCATGGGGATCTCCATGGTCAGTCCGTTGTTGCCGGTGTACGCGAAGGAGTTCGGTGCGACCGGGATCTGGATCGGCATCACTTTCTCGATTTTCGCGGTCACTCAGACACTCACCAGCCCATTCGTCGGCGGCTGGTCCGATCGCTATGGACGCAAACCCTTCATCATCACGGGGTTGTTGCTTTATACCGCCGCAGCCATCGGCTACCTGCTTGCCGACGAGCTGTGGCAAGTGATCGCCTTCCGTGCCCTCAGCGGTGGTGGAACTAGTCTGATCTTTTCGGTTGCCCACGCGTACCTAGGCGACATGATGCCCGAGGGTCAGGAGGGGCGCTGGTCGGGAGTCTTCTCCTCGGCAGACATTATCGGCTTCGGCATCGGACCGCTGCTCGCCGGCGTCGTTCGCCAGACACTGGGCTTCGATTCTGTGTTCGTAGGGATGGCACTTCTGATGGGCACATCCGCGACTGTCGTGATGCTGCTGCTTCCGGCACGCCTCGCCGCGTCCACTAACGAACGTGCTGCTCGCGTGCTACCCAGCTCCCCGCTTCGTCTCGCACTGCGCGACCGGATGGTGCTAGCACTCACCCTCAACTGGGCACTGATCTCCCTCTCCTTCGCCTCTACGTTCTCCTTCCTCGGTGTGCGGCTCGAACGCCTAGAGGTTGGCGCGGCGTTGATCGGTGTCGTCTTCTCCCTTGAGTCCGTATCCAGCGGGCTATCGCAGCCGTTCTTCGGCATCTTGGCTGATCGGCTGAACCGTCGCTTGCTGAATGTCATCGGCCTGATCCTGCTCGCCGTGCTAGTTTCCTCGCTTGGTATCACGGAGCGCCTTCCAGTGATCGCGGCCATAATGCTCGGCGTTGGCGCGGCGGGCGGCATCGCGGTGGTCTCGACTAACGCGATGCAGGTCGACGTTGGGCGTCGCATTGGGATGGGTACTGTGATCGGTCTCGGTTCCGCCGGCATGGGCACTGGCGTCCTGTTTGGATCGCTGATGGGTGGCTTGCTCGTCGACATCACTGGCCACGATGTGACGGCGTTCTTCTTCGCCGGTGGTTCCATGCTGATCGGAAGCTTCGCCTTTCTGTGGCTCAGCCGAGGTGCGCTCAGCGCCTCCGCTCCACTGAACCGATCCGCTGCGGTCTTTGATCAGCTCAATATCCCGGCGGAGGAGCGGTCCTCCGAGGATTAGTGAGCGTATCGCGGTTCGCGCGGAGTTCTTTCATCCTCCGTGTACAGGGACGAAGCACTGAACTCACTCACCTCAGACATGGCATCACAGATGGGATTTGAGGATTCGCTGTAACTTCGCTCAGACGGCAGTGGGTTGTAGCCTCTGATGGCGCCCCGGTGACTCCAAACGTCATTGGAAGATCACCAAGGTGCTGATGGTTTTACCTTTTACCGCCACTCTGCGGGCACGCCACGTTGCTACTTTCCGAGACCAGTGGCTTAGCAGCCCGCGGGCTGACCTTCTGTCCGGGCTTGTCGTGGCACTCGCACTGATCCCTGAGGCGATCTCATTCTCGATCATCGCCGGTGTCGATCCCAAGGTTGGTCTTTACGCATCGTTCTCGATCGCGATCATCATCTCGATGACCGGGGGGCGCTCGGGGATGATCTCCGCTGCGACCGGGGCGATGGCGCTGGTGATCGTTCCCCTGGTAGCGGAGTACGGAACGGGATATCTGTTCGCCGCGACCATTCTCGCCGGGGCGATCCAGGTCGGCCTCGGCTATCTGGGTGTCGGGACTCTGATGCGGTTTGTGCCCCGGACGGTGATGTTGGGGTTCGTCAACGCGCTGGCGATACTGATTTTCCTGGCACAGGTGCCGCATATCTTGCTGCCCGACGAGGATGCGTCCGGCAACGTATTGCTGCTTAATCTGACGTTCATTGCCGCTGGCCTGGGCATTATCTATGGCCTGCCCCGGATCACAAAGGCGATCCCATCGCCACTGGTAGCGATCGTGGCGCTCTCCGGTGTGGCGATGGCGTATGGCCTTGATCTTCCGACCGTGGGCGACATGGGTGAACTCCCGCGCTCACTGCCATTCCTCGGCCTGCCCGATGTTCCGATGACGCTCGACACCTTGCTGGTCATCCTCCCGTTCTCCATCACCCTCGCTCTCGTCGGCCTGCTCGAGTCCCTACTGACCGCCCAGATCCTCGACGACCTAACCGATAGCAACTCAGACAAAAACCTCGAATCTCGTGGCCAAGGCATCGCCAACATCTTCACCGGCTTCCTCGGTGGCATGGCCGGTTGCGCGATGGTCGGCCAATCGATGATCAACTACCGCTCCGGCGGCCGGACTCGCCTGTCGACCCTTGCTGCCGGCGTCTTTTTGCTGATCTTGATCCTAGTGATCGGAGACCTCGTCGCTGAGATTCCGATGGCCGCGCTGGTCGCGGTGATGGTCATGGTCTCCATTGGCACCTTCGACTGGCGTAGCATCAGTCCAGAGGCATTGAGGATGATGCCCCGCGCCGAGACCGCGGTCATGGTCGCGACTGTCGGCGTCGTCGTGCTCACCCATAACCTCGCCTACGGTGTCGGCGTCGGCGTGCTGCTATCCACTGTCTTTTTCGTCCGCCACGTCACCCACCTCGTCAAGGTCACGAGCGTCGTCGATCTCGACAACGCCGAGCGGCTCTACTCTGTCTCCGGCGAGCTGTTCTTTGCCTCGACGAACGACCTAGTGCACTCCTTCGACTACGACGCCGTCAAGATGAGCCGAGTTGAAATCGATCTGACCGCAGCCCGCATCTGGGACACTTCCGCGGTCGTGGCACTCGATGCCGTGGTCGCGAAGTTCGACCAACGTGGTATCTCTGCCCACCTGATTGGCCTCAATCGCCATGCAGCGCATCTGCATAGCAGGGCGACCGGCAAGGTCTCAGTCGGCCACTAACTCTCGAGCCGTTCACCGGCGAACTCTTCACCCTGGCTAGGCTCCGCCTGCGGTTCAGGCCGACCTCGATTACCATTGAAAGCACCTCGTGCGCCGGTAGCTCAGGGGATAGAGCATCAGACTTCGGATCTGAGGGTCGAGGGTTCAAATCCTTCCCGGCGTACCACTTCCTTCTCCCATGAACATTGCTCCTTCGGCAGAATCAGGTTTGGGAGCGATCTCGGAAGCAGCCGGGAATCGGCTCGCCACGTCTGAGTCGGCAGGCGCTCGTTACTAGCTTCCTGGGCGATTCGCAGGCCAGTGGGATTGGTTCAGCAACCGCTGCTAATCTCGCAGCGGCACAATCTCGGTCAGCACGCCGCCGATGCTGGTTGGGTGGAAGAACGCTGCGGTCTGGCGACCGTCCACAGTGCTCCCGAGGTCGATTTCACGCATGCCCTCGGCGCGGAGGCGGGCGACTTCTGCTGAGACGTCGCGGGCGGCGAAGCACATGTGGTGGAGGCCGGGGCCGTTCTTCGCGAGGAAGCGGGCGGTGCCACTGGTGGCGTCGGCAGCTGGAATCAGGACTTCAACGGCCGTTTCGGCGTCACCGACATTGAAGAAATAGTTGAATGTCTGTTCCGGGGCGAAGTAGCTGCCATCCGGCCAGTTCGAGCGCGCTTCATCGAGGTCGAGTCCGAGCTGGTTGCCGAGGATTTTGCGTGCTTCCTCAATCGTGTAGGCAACAAGGCCAACGTGGTCGAGTTTGGCGAACATGGGGACTCCTCGGTAGCTGTCACTGTGGGCTCGTCCCGTAGAGTTTACCGGCTGAATGGGACGGAATGGTGTTCGCTGGCGGGCGGTTATCGGAGATGGTCAGCGTGGCGGATGACTAGCAGCCAGGTGAGTAGTGCCGAAACGCAAATCAGCACGAGTGACGCGAGGCCAGCGTCCGCTAGGAAGCCGCCGTCGTTCGCCGTCCAGATGCGCGTGGCGAGAGTTTCGAAGTCGAACGGGGCTGCGAGCAACGTGGCTGGCAGTTCTTTCATCGTCGAGAGCATCACGAGCCCACCTCCGGCAGCTAGTGGAGGGAGCATCAGTGGTAGTTCGATCCGCCAGAGCCTGCGGAGGTGACTAGAGCCGAGTGTTCGTGCCGCCTCGCCGATTCGTTCGTCGACGGCAGCGACGCCGATCTGCGCGCTGCGGTAGGCCTGTGCACCGAAGTGAATCACGTAGGCCAACAGCAGCAACGGCAGCGTCTGGTAGAGCGTGGAAAGCGCCGGTACACGCAGGGCTAAGAACACCATCGACAGCGCGATGACGAGTCCGGGCAGTGCGAAACCGGCGACGATGACGGCGTTCAGTGGACCGGCGAACGGGCTGCGGTAGCGGGTGGTGAGGAACGCGACGGGGAGCACCATGGCGACGCTGATGACAGCCGCGACGATGCTGACGACAACGGTGTTCCAGGTCGGTTGGATGAGAGCAGTGATGCCCTCGGTGCTTGCGAAGCCGGAGGCCTGATTCACCAGCCCTCGGTAGGCCCACCAGGAGAGGACGACGACGGGGGCGATGATACCGGTGCCTACCGCGCCGAACAGCGCGACGAAGGCGGCGGGGCGCCAGCGGCCGAGTGGGATGACGATAGGCCGTCGCGATGGTTCGCTAGCCGCGAGTGCCACGTCGCGGCTGGCGAGACGTTCGGACATGACGATCAGCAGCGCGACGATTGCGAGCACGAGCCCCAAGGCGAAGGAGAGTGGAGTATCGACGAGGCGCGTGGTGAAGATGCGTGTGGTGAGTGTTTGGTAGTCCATCAGTTGAACGACGCCGAAATCGCTGACGACGTAAAGGAAGGTCAGCAGTCCACCAGCGCGCGTGGCCGGGAAGAGCTGCGGCCAGACGACGCGTCGAAAGGTGGGGGTCGGGCCGTGTCCCAGTAGTCGCGCCGCCTCCTCGAGCGATGGGGGTAACGAGGAGAGGCGGGCGGCGACGGGTAGATAGACGTAGGGATAAGTGATGGAGGTGAGCACGAGGAAGGCTCCGAGATTCCCATCGATCCTCGGGAGAACGCCGACCCCGAAGGGTGAGAGGAACTGTTCGAAGAGTCCGCCCGGTGAGTAGGCGGCAAGCATGGCGGCTCCTGCGACGAACGAAGGGAGCACGAGTGGTAGCGGACAGGCGATGCGCCAGAAGGTACGACCGGGAAGGTCCGTACGCATGGTGATCCACGCCAGCAGCGTTCCGATGGCTGAGGCAGAGAGTGAGACGGTGGTGGCGAGCCAGAGCGTGCGGAGTAGTGGATCTAGTGTCTGGCGCGAGGCGACGGCGGAGAGGAGTGCGGCATCCGCGGACAAATTACGGATCACAAGGTAAACGAATGGAATCGCGAAGATCACCGCGGTGGCGGCACTCGTGACGACGAGATTGACGGGCGCTCGGCGGGGGAGGATCCGCTCACGCCGGATTGGAGTGAGCGGGTCTTCAGCGGCCAAAGAATCAGATATCGAGACCGGCCTCACGAATTAACTCCAGTGTCCGCTCCAGTCCGCCACCTAGCGAGTCGAACTCTCCGAGGTCGATAGTAGCGGCTGCTTCGATCCCCGCAGCGGGCTTGATACCGGCTGCCATTGGGTACTCGAGTGTCTCGTCCGCGAAGTATTGCTGTGAATCTGACTGCAGCAGAAAGCGGATGAACTGCTCGGCGAGCTCCTGGTGGCCGCTGGCGACGGCGCTGGCGGCGGTCGCGATGGTGACAGCGCCGGGATCGCCTGTGTCGAGCAAGTGGTTCTCGCTGGGCGTGTCTGGATTTTCGACCTTCAGTCGGGCGTTATAGTAGTGGTTGACGAGGCCAGCATCGATTTCACCTCGCGCAACGGCTTGGACGATGGCGCTGTTCTTGCCATAGGTTTGGGCGCCATTCGCGACGAGGCTGTTCAGCCACTCCAGCGCTACATCGTCTCCGTGCTCGAGTCGGAAAAGTGTGAAGAAGTCTTGGAAGGAGCCGTTGCCCGGAGCGATTCCAATGCGGCCATCCCACTGTGGCTCAGTTAGTTGGAAAATTGACGAGGGCAACTGTTCCGGAGCTATGTTGCCGCGATTGTAGACCAGTACTCGCTGGCGTCCGCTGATCGCGACCCATTGCCCACTCTTGCTGTGCTGTGCGAGGTCGAGGGTGTCCTCGGAGAGTCCGGTGAGCAGTCCTATTTCTGTGAGGAAAGCTATTGGACCGGGGCTCTGTGAGATGAAAACATCAGCCGGGCTCTGCTCGCCTTCCTCGCGAATGAGCAGGGCGAGTTCGACGGATCCTGCGTAGCGCACCTCGATGTCGATTCCGGTCTCCTCGGCAAAGCGATCGAGTAACGGGGCGATTAGCTCTTCGTTCCGGCCAGAGTAGACGGTCAGCGTTTCGTCGTCGTTGCTCCCGCAGGAGATGAACAGAGCGCCAGTAGCTAGGATAAGGCACATACTCAATGTACGTACAATAAAATTGAGGTAATACTGCATTTGAATAGTAGGTCCCGTACCTAGGCTAGGAGCAAGCATAAGAACTCCTTCTATTTCTCTTTGTTTAGTCGGCGTTGAAGGCGACAGTTGGCGGTCCGACATAGCGAACCGAAACGTGTTGACCTCGGCGATGGAGTGGAGCGGCGGTGGTGCGCACGTGGAGCCGGCGACCATCATCCCGGGTGAGTTGGTACATCGAGTCATGGCCGTAGAACTCGACGGTTTCGACCTGCCATGCGCCACTGGCGTAGAGTTCGAGGAATTCAGGCCGGAGCAGTACATCGACTGGGCCACTGCGGACGCTGTTGAGACCGGAGACCAATGGCACCTCTCCCAGGTCGGTTTTGGCGTGCACATCCTTGGCGTGGCCGGGTACGAGATTGGCATCGCCGACGAATGTGGCAACCCAGCGGTCCGACGGTTGCTCGTACAGATCTCTCGGCGTACCAGACTGGAGGATCCGGCCCGCTTGCATGACGGCGATCTCGTCGCCAAGTACGAACGCCTCATCCTGGTCATGTGTGACGAAGAGGCTGGTGATACCCAATTCGCTCAGGATCCGCCGTACTTCTGTACGGAGCTGTACGCGGAGGGTGGCGTCGAGGTTGGCGAAGGGCTCATCGAGCAGTAGGACCGCTGGTTCTGGTGCGAGCGCTCGTGCGAGTGCGACGCGCTGGCGCTCGCCACCGGAAAGATACGCAGGGAGCCGATCGGACAATGCACCGAGGCTGACGAGGTCGAGCGCAGCGTCGACCCGGTCGTCACGATCGGAGGTGTTGTGCAGCCCGAAGGCGACGTTTTGGGCGACAGTTAGGTGTGGGAAGAGTGCGCCATCCTGGAATACCATGCCGACACGGCGCCGCTCCGGCTCGACGAACTGGCCGCTGCCGCTCAATACCTCGTCGTCGAGCCGGACGATCCCGCTATCGGGACGCTCGAGTCCAGCGATCAGACGAAGCAGTGTGGTTTTTCCGCAGCCCGATGGGCCGAGCAATGCCACCGAGGTGCCTGGTTCAATGGTCAGCGAGACACCACGCAGCACCGGCGTACCGCCCAGAGTCAGATGTGTATTATCGACGGTTACCCGGCGTGGCTGTACGTGTAGCCAGGACCGAGCAATCATCCCTCGATCGCTCATGTTGTTTACGCTATTCGATCTCTGTTCTTAGGATCAACGGGATTATAACAATCACTGCACATGATTTAGAAATTAGCAGACACTAATAATATAATGTAGGAATAAGGCTTATAAACATGATGGTGGCACGCGTATGGTTAGGCAGGAGAAGAGGCCCACCCGATGGATGCAATCGAAGCACTGGCAACTCGCCGATCAACCAGCGTGTTCTCGGAGACCGAGCCACCTCGTGAGGTGGTCACTCGCCTCATCGAGGCCGCGACGTGGGCGCCGAATCACCGTCATACCGAGCCGTGGCGCTTCGCGGTGTTGGCTGGCCAGGCACGCGAGAAAATGGGTGATCGTGTTGCCGAATGGATGCGCGCTGAATTCGATCAAGAAATTGCAGAGAAACAGGCGGAGTCGACGAAAAGGAAGCTGGTTCGCTCGCCGTTGATCATCGTGGTCTCACAGGCGAGATCTGCGGGCGACACCGTGAAAGACCTGGAGGATTACGCAGCGTGCTGCTCTGCCACGCAGAACCTGCTGCTTGCGGCGCACGCGGAGGGGTTAGCCAGCAAGTGGAGCACGGGCACGCTGGCCGTGGCTCCACCGGTGTTCGAGTACCTTGGCCTTCCTGATCAGGATCGAGTGGTCGCGTTCGTCTACCTAGGCTACCCGGCCGATGATGCCGAGCCACGACAGCCTCAGCGCGCACGAGCCGTGATCGACTGGCATGGTTTCGAGGGACTAGGCGGCCGCTAGCCGGCTGCCGCGACGACGAACGACTCTCGTGCAGCTTCGATTGTTCCATCGATCAGCGCCTCATCGTGCGCGAGTGAGAGGAACCAGGCTTCGTACTGTGACGGGGCGAGGTGAATGCCACGTTCCAGCATGGCTCGATGGAATCTACCGAAGGCCGCGGTGTCTGACGTTGTGGCTTCCGCGTAGTTCGTTGGCGTGCTGTCCCGGAAGAAGGCGGTCAGAGTTGAACCTGCCTGAACCACGGTGATGGGCACTCCAGCATCGCTTGCCGCCGCTTCGAGGCCTGAGCCGAGCAACTGCCCCAACTCTTCGAGGCGCTCGTAAGCGCCGTCATAGGCGAACAATGTATCGAGGGTGGCGCAGCCAGCGGCCATTGCCAGCGGGTTGCCGGAGAGCGTGCCGGCCTGGTAGATAGCGCCAACAGGGGCCATCTCCTCCATCAATTCACGCGAGGCGCCGTAGGCACCGACGGGGAGCCCGCCACCGATAATCTTCCCGAGCACGGTGATGTCCGGGCGCACGCCGTAGCGTTGTTGTGCACCACCCTTCGAGGCGCGGAAGCCCGTGATCACTTCGTCGAACATCAACAGCGTCCCGTGTTCATCGCAGATGGAGCGGAGGCCGGCGAGATAGCCATCGGCCGATGGGATGACGCCCATATTCCCGGCGATGGGCTCGACGATGATCGCGGCAACCTCACCGAGGTGGTTTGCCATCGCAGCGCGCACTGCGTCGAGGTCGTTGTAGGGGACGACCAGCGTCTGAGCGGCCATTCCGGTGGGGACGCCGGGTGAGTCTGGGAGCGCCAGCGTGGCGACGCCGGAGCCAGCGGCAGCCAGGAGTCCGTCCGCGTGGCCGTGGTAGCAACCCTCGAACTTCAGCACGAGGTCGCGGCCGGTGGCACCGCGGGCGAGGCGGATCGCGCTCATCGCGGCTTCGGTGCCGGAGTTCACGAATCGCACCATCTCGACAGATGGGACTGCCTCGATCACTCGGTCAGCGAGGTCGAGCTCTGCTTCGGTGGGTGCGCCGAAGGATGTGCCGAGTGGTGCTGCTTCTCTCACAGCCTCGACGACTGCGGGGTGTGCGTGTCCAAGGATTAGCGGCCCGTAGGAGGAAACGTAGTCGATGTACTCGTTGCCATCGACGTCGGTGACGATCGCGCCCTGTCCACGGGCAAGGACAACCGGGTCACCCCCGACCGAATTGTAGGCACGGACTGGCGAATTGACGCCGCCTGGCAGTAGGCTGCGGCCTCGCTCCATGGCGGTACGAGAGCGCGAGTGATTTAGTTCAGTCATTCGATGCCAACCATCGTGCAGCTTCCTTTGCGTGGTAGGTGATCAGGATGTCTGCGCCGGCGCGGCGAATGGAGGTGAGCGTCTCTAGGATGACGCGCTCTTCGTCCAGCCATCCGTTTGCGATTGCGGCTTTAAGCATCGAGTACTCGCCACTCACGTTGTATGCGGCCACCGGGAGGTCAGTGTGGTCTCGCACTTGGCGGATGATGTCTAGGTAGGCGAGGGCAGGCTTCACCATCACAATGTCTGCCTGCTCGGATTCGTCGGCTTCCACTTCACGCAGCGCTTCGCGCGAGTTCGGTGGGTCCATCTGATAGCCGAGGCGGTCGCCGAACTGCGGTGCTGAATCAGCGGCTTCACGGAATGGCCCATAGAAGGCGGAGGCGTACTTCGCGCTGTAGGCCATCAGCGCCGTTTCCGTCAGCCCGCTGTCATCGAGCGCTTCCCGAATCACACCGATCCGACCGTCCATCATGTCCGAGGGCGCAACCATGTCCGCGCCGGCCTCGGCGCAAGTCACAGCCATCTGCGCCAGTAGCGGCAGGCTGTCGTCGTTCAGCACCTCGCCGGTAGCGCTCAGCAACCCGCAATGGCCGTGGTCCGTGTACT
>Ga0115002_10004338_pt1 | contig 17222 bp, 17 predicted proteins | sample ArcticOcean_MG_C_8_FD_89576 | JGI IMG/M metagenome (GOLD analysis project Ga0115002, IMG submission 89576) | Marine microbial communities from western Arctic Ocean - ArcticOcean_MG_CB11_86 | ecosystem: Environmental > Aquatic > Marine > Oceanic | place: Arctic Ocean: Canada Basin | collected... | reverse complement strand
TTATTGCGATGATTGTCAGGCATTTGCACATTTTCTGGGCCGCGCCGAATCAATGATGGATGCCCACGGCGGGACGGACATCGTTCAGATGGCTCCATCGCATGTCTCATTCTCTGAGGGTCTTGAACACCTCACCTGCATGCGTATGTCAGAAAAAGGCATGCATAGATGGTTTGCATCATGTTGCAAAACGCCAATCGGCAACACTGGCGGCTTCGGGATGCCGTTTGTTGGTCTAATCCATGCTTGTATAGGCGCGACTGAGGCCGGCGGCGCCGATGGATTGTTCGGTCCGATCAAAGCCCGCGTGCAAACGCGGTACGCCCGTGGTGACGTTGAGCCGCTTGGTTCGACACCTGGCGCCATATTCCGTATGGCCTCGTTTTTACTCATAGCGAAGCTGCAAGGTACGCAGAAGTAATCGCCGTTTTTCGACCCGCAGCCAGTCGTAGAACCGCAACAGTTGTCTGCCGCAGAACGAGAACAATTGCTCGCCCAAGTTTCCCAATTCCGCCGTCCGGCTCGATAAGAACTACTAGTCTCTGTCCAGAATACGAAGGCTATGATGGGCTCACCTTTATGCGAGACATCGTCATGGCGCAAGAAAAATATGCGGGATACACCCATCTGCTCTTCGAATACCCAGCGGAGCGAATTCTAAAGATCACGATCAATCGGCCGGAAAAGAACAATGCGCTGGACGAGACCGGCCATCGCGAGTTGACCTACGTATGGCGCAACGCTCACAACCTAGTCGAACTGGGGAAGCGTGTAGTGAAGATCAGAGACGAGAAGAATTCGCACGGTCGACCCTAAATTACGCGAAGCCGATTATAGCCAATCTCGGCTCGTCCGAGGTAGATCCGGTTCTTCCGGTGTCTAGTGTCCTGTCTCAAACTACCTCGTCTCAAACTACTTCAATCCATCTTTAAAGGCTGCAAGCAGGTCAATCAACTCGTCCATATCGCGGCCCTCGGAGAGCGTCGAACAAAGGTTTGCGCCTAACATTGGTGTCGGCAGCGCGCCCATCAACTTGGCCAATTCGCCGCTATCCTCCCCCGCTATCGCTCGATGCAACTCCGGAGACACTGCCCCAACTCGCGGCTCCAGCTCGAAACCAACAATATTGTTAAGGCTCGTTAGGAGTTTTGGCCCGACGATTTGCGGTGCCATGAAATTTGCATCGACGTTCTTGATAATCCGCTTGGTTGCCTCAATCAAAAAAGGCAGCGTCGCGCACCCGTGACGGAACGCGCAATAGGCGTTGTGGACATTTTTGCGTACCTTGAATTTGTTGCCATCCGCTTGTAGCCAGTACTCGTAACCAAATACAGGGCCATCAGAAATTTCGACGGCGAAGGCTTCTGAGGCAAATAGCAAGACGTCGGCGTCCATCCAAACAACCACCTCCGCCTGTTCCGCATGTAGCAGAGATTCGGCCCATGTAAGTCGGGCGAGATCGGCAGCGATTGCAGTGCGGGCACCAATTTTGCTTAGATACCAGTCCGGTACGAACTCAAACAGCTCATCATTTATGAATTGGTAGCCGTAACCGGACATGCGCGCCCAATCGGAAACGCTGCCTAGACATCGTTCGATCCATTCGGGCGGGTTCGCGGCGGCACTTTGTAAAACAAGGATCTTATCCATGATGCATTGTTACAGATTTTCGGCTCTGCTTTGCGCCCTCGCAATTCCGTTCCTTTGCGGGTGCGCAACCCTAGACCCCACTTCCCGCGCACTTGATCTAGCGGCCGGTCTCGCCGACGGTGAGTTGAAGGACCGTTTGCTGCAATGTGATGTCCGGAGGTTCGAGCCAGTTGATTTCTCTATTTCGCATCGCGGCGCACCACTTGGTTACCCCGAGCACACCAAGGAAGGCTATCTCGGCGCAATCAAAATGGGCGCTGGCATCATCGAGTGCGATGTCACCTTTACTCGCGACCTGGAGCTTGTTTGCAGACATTCCCAATGCGATCTACATCGGACGACGAACGTGCTGCAAACACCGCTCGCGGCACAGTGCAATACGCCATTCACGGGCGCTACGACCGATAATCCTGCATTGGCTCGGTGCTGCACAAGCGATTTAAGCCTGGCCGAATTTCGCACGCTTTGCGGGCGGCGCGATATCGTCGATCCGACAGCGACAAACGTAGCGGATTATCTGACTGAACCAGAGAGTGTGGTGGTCGACGCCCCGATTACGTGCGGAACCTTGTTAACGCATCGCGAAAGTATCGAGTTGATCGACGGGTACGGTCGCAGTTTCATTCCGGAACTGAAACGCCCCGAAGTCGCGATGCCGTTTGCACCCGGCTTTAACCAACAAGCCTATGCGAGCAAAATGCTCGCCGAATATACGGATGCCGGGATTGCGCCAGAGCGCGTCTACCCGCAGTCGTTCGATCGCGCCGATGTTGAATATTGGATTGCTAAGCACCCAGACTTTGCTGCCAACAGCGTCTACCTCGACGGCCGTGGCCGTAACCCGGCTTTCGCCGCGACGCTCGAAGACATGCAAGCGATTAAACGCAGTGGCATAAACATCATCGCTCCGCCTATACCGATGTTATTGCGCATAGACGCCGCCGGTGAGCTGCAAGCCAGCAAATATGCAGAATTGGCCAACGCTGCAGGTCTCGACATCGTGACCTGGACCTTCGAATCCGGCCTCGCTCGCCTCCCAGGATATGTGACGAACGATGCCAAAATGCTCGAAGTGTTGCATGCTCTACACACCGAGGTCGGCATACGCGGGATTTTCTCCGACTGGCCCGGTACCGTGACCTATTATGCGAACTGCTGGGGAGTAGACACATGAGTAACGAACAGATCGAAGTGGAGCGCCACGACAAAGTCGGCATCGTGCGGCTCAACCGCCCACGCTACCGAAACGCGCAATCACGCGTCCTGCTCGAAGAGATGACCAATGCGTTTGCGGAGTTGGACCTGGATGCCAGCATCCGCGTCATTATCCTTTGTGGCGCGGGTGACCATTTTTCGTCCGGCCACGATTTGGGCACGCCAGAAGAAGTGTCTGATATGGAAAGTAAACCCTTCGGCCATGGCCCGATTGGCCGTGTTAACCGATCGTGGCATCTGATGGTGGAGAATTCGCTGCGCTGGCGCGACGTTAGGAAACCAACCATCGCTGCGGTACAGGGCTACTGCATCTTCGGCGGTTACCTCATCGCGTCTTGCATGGACATCATTATTGCGGCCGACGATGCGAAATTCCTGCCCGCACATCTGCAAATGTTCACCGCCCCGTGGGACTTAGGCATACGCAAAGCCAAGCAGATCCTCTACGAGAATCGTTTCATCCCGGCCGAAGAAGCTTTGCAACTCGGCTTGGCGTGCGATGTAGTCCCGCGCGATAAGCTGATGGACGCGGCTATGGAGCAGGCGGAAAAGTTCGCCGCCAATGACTCTTTGACGCTGCGTATGCTCAAACAGTCGATCAACCAAGCGCAAGATGCCATGGGTTACCGCACCGCGATCCAAGCGGCCCACGGCAACTACATGACCATTGAGCTATCCGCGGCTCTGGCTGAGAATCCGGACCGTTTGCCCAGGCAACTTGGCGGGGTCGGTCGGGCTCTAGAAAAAGACCAGTAGCTTCTACCAGACCGGAATATCGCGCGCCTCGCCGCGCAAAAAAGCCACGATCTCTTCAGAGCGTTCGGCCGCATCCTCTTCGCCGAGGCGTATAAGACGCTTTAGGTACTCTGGCTCGAATATCACCATCGACAACGCATCAGCACTACGTTTGTCGCCTCGATTGGCAAACCCGCGCTCGAAGAAACGAAACGCTTTAGGCAAATCCAGTTCATGCTCGGCTGCCAGTTTACCGAGGTCTTCACGCGGCCGCAGCACCATGACATCGACGCGTCGAAAGTCTCCCTGATGACCGTCCGGCAGCCGACTCACTAGATGATTAATGCGATTCATCTGCAACGCATCGAAATCTAATAAGTCCAGGAATACAGCATTCAACATTACGCCCGCGATCTGGGCGGGCGACGGGTACGGTTCGTTCTCTTCGGCCGGCGCGCCGACAACGGGTTTTGACCGCGGCGACACAGCGAGGATACGCGCAGCACCCAAATGCATGGCTGGCGACAATGGCGCGGTGAGCCGGACCCCGCCGTCCCCATGCCATGCCGATTGGAGGGACACAGCGGGGAAAAACAGGGGCAATGCCGCCGACGCCAGGATGTGTTGCAGCGTCATTTCAGTCGCTTGGGCCGCGATCTGACCTCGCGTCCAATCTGTTTGCTCACCACCTTCGATCCACGCGAAGGAACGTCCTGTGGTGTAATTGGTTGAAATGATCGCGAGCGCGTCCAGCAGCTTTTCCTCGACGTTCGCGCCGATTCCGATCACCCGATCGCCATCCAACGGCAATGCGCGACGCAAAAACGCCTCAAGCGGCGCGCTGTCGACCATGCCGCGCAGGTCCGATTGACCGAGATTGCCACCACTCAGCAAGCGCAAACCCCACATGAGGACGCATTTGGAGACATGGCGCAGGTCGGTGTAGTAGACCTGATCGGTCCGCAGGCTGAGCCACAAGTTGCGCAGCGCCTCAACCGAGTCGGCCCAATCGCCGCGATATGAAGCAAGGTGTACCGCATTAATTGCGCCCGCCGAGACACCGGTCAAGATGCTCGGCCGGTAGTCCGGCATAGCCCGCGCGATGTGGCGTAAGCAGCCGACTTGATACGCCGCACGAGCACCACCGCCAGACAACACCAATGCATCTGTTTGCCTATCCAATTCGTTCACGCATTGCCTTAAAACCACTCCTTCGTCACGCGTTGGCCTACATAACGTATCATGCGCCAATGCTTCGAGGTTTGGCGACATTGAAGCCACGGATGAACGCCCTGTTTCGTCCCGGTGGCAGGATTTTCTACGGCTGGTGGATTGTCGCCGCATGCGCCGGTATCCAATGGCTTTCGGCGCTTACTTGGATGCACTCCTACGGCGCGTATGCCGTACTCCTGCAAGAGGATTTTGGCTGGAGCATGTCAGTGCTATCGCTGGCATTTGCGCTCACTCGCCTCGAAAGCGGTCTCCTCGGACCGTTCCAAGGTTGGCTGGTGGACCGCTTCGGGCCGCGGCGGATTCTGACGATTGGGATCATCATCTTCGGCGCAGGGTTCTTCGTGTTCAGCCAAGTGGACTCGATCTTTCTCTATTTCGCAGCCTTCATTCTTATTGCCCTCGGCTCCAGCCTGGGCGGGTTTGCGACGCTCATGGTTTCGATCGTCAATTGGTTCAGTCTAAACCGCGCCAAAGCAGTTGCGTGGTCACAGCTCGGCTTCTCGCTCGGCGGTTTGTGTGTGCCGATCGTCATCATCGGACTGGAGACATTCGGGTGGCAGACGATGGCCTTCGTTTCCGGCATCCTGATCCTCGCAATGGGGCTGCCCTTGGCGCGCCTCGTCCACCACCGCCCGGAAGAAATCGGTGAAACCGTTGACGGGATTGTAGAAGAAGTTTCGGCGGACGACGAGTCAGGTCAACCAACACTCCAATCCTCAGCAACCAGCTTCACCTGGCAACAAGCGGTGCGCACGCCGACGTTTTGGCTTCTGTCCGCAGGGCATGGTTTTTCGTTGTTCGCTGTGTCGTCGATGCTCGCACACCTGATCCCTCATCTTACGTTTAGCCTCGGCTATCCATTAGCCATTGCGGGGGTTGTGTTTTCCATGATGACCGGCATGCAGATGTGTGGTCAGTTCCTCGGCGGCTTCTTGGGCGACCGATACGACAAACGGATCTTGGCAACGATTACAATGATCGGCCATTGTTTGGGGTTACTCGCGATCACGTATGCACAGAACTTCTACTGGATCATCGCCTTCGCCGTTTTCCATGGGCTGGGCTGGGGATTGCGTGGTCCAATGATGGTTGCACTTCGCGCGGACTACTTCGGCCCCAAGTCATTCGGTACCATCATGGGTATTTCGTCGCTCGTCATCATGATCGGCATGACAGCCGGACCCATCATTTGCGGCGTCATGTATGACATCTATGGTAATTACGAACTCGCGTTCACCGCCATGGCATTCGCATCGCTGACTGGCAGTGTGTGCTTTTGGTTTGCCCGTCCTCCTAAGGCGCCTACCACGCAGCAAACTAATCTGGACACCCCATCGACCACATAGTGCACATCACGAATACACAGTAACCGTTGGTAAGAACTTGGCAGGACGCCAATTTCTCGCGAGGAAACAGACATGAGTTTTTCACTGAAGGTAGTGCTCGCCGCGTTGGCCACCGTAGGTGCGTTGTTCCTCCTGTAGTTCCTCCTGTAGTTCAAAGATGGCGATGCGCCAATCGAAGTCGATACTATCGAGGTCGTGGTTGAGCACAGTGCCCACAGTGCAGAGCAAAACTTCGCAAACGGTCCACTACATTCCTCGGCTGACCTGCGTGCAGTCGGTATCCATGAACTACCTCAAGCGATCGAACACCCTTCCGCAATTGGACACGGCGCCGACAAGCTCTACATGAGCACCCAGCAAGGCAAACTCCTCGTGTTGAGCCACAGCTACGATTTGTTAGCACAACCGAGCCTGCCTGCCGGTCCAATGCCGCCACGATCGGGCTCCTTCGAGGGACTCACGTTGACCGAATACGGATTGTTGGGTGTCGACGAACAAGGCGCGATCGGTCATTGGCGACTGGACGATTGGCGACGACTCGAGGAACAACCACTGTCCGATCTCACAAAAGGTCTCGCATACACCGGCATTGCTGAACACGACACCCAACTCAGCGCGACGTTCGTTGCCCCACCGAACGCCGCCATTGCTGTTGCTAACCTATCGCGTGGCACGATCGCGCCCCTGCGCTTTGGACCCTTCGTCAAACAGGGCCGACATGCAAATGAACTTCGTTTGTCCGGAATTACGAGCGACGGCGTAAATCTGTTTGCGATCACAAGTAATTATCCGAGCATTATTGTCATCGATCGGATGACCATGGCAACCATCGACGTCGCGCGAATCGATACGCCTTTTGCTTCGGGTATTTCCGTCCACGGCAAGCAAGTAGATGCCGCTACCGATCGCGTCACCTCAGATCAAACCTCTTCAATCTACGTCTACGACCGCGGCGAGATCATTCGTTGAAGGTAACCTTGGCAATGGCGATACCGGATTCGCCCGCCACGGCATACAGCAGATAGACGTCATCACCTTCAACATAAATCGCAGGGTCGCGTAGCTGGTTTACCGTCCCGTATGCGGTGCTGCGCACCGACGGCTCGAGCGGCGCTTGCGCACCCTCCCACACCTTGTCTGGACGCAATACCTCAACCCCGGTGGACTCCTGCCACTGCGACCAATCGTTCGACAAATCAACCGTACTGACCTTTATATGTTCTGGTACGTCTCCAACCTGGGTCCAGAACACCCACATCGTTGACCCGCGCACATAGAGCGCCGCATGACGCATGTTCGGGTTGAAAAACGATGGTCCAGCGGTAAACCCGCTCAATGGACTGTCGGCTAGATAATATTGACCGGGCATCGCGAGCCCATAGGTCCGCTCCTGCCAGCCAAAGACCCGCAGATAGGTCCGACCCAATACCTCGGGACGCGCTTCAAAATGCACCCCATCGCCAGACGTTGCCACACGTGACACTTGTGCACCGACATCTTCCAAGCCGTGGTAGTACATGACGATGCGTCGATTCTCATGGTCCACATGCACATCGGGTGAGGCTATGTGCGGCGCCGTGATCTCGTTGATCAGATCATGCGATATCTGCCCCCCACGCGCTTTGAAGCTCACTTCCATACGCTGCAGCTGCTCGTCGGTCACCATGGGTCGCTTGGTTAAGAAGAACGAGTCTGCCAACTGCAAACTGCCCGGCACGTGGATTTGCCAGGGTCCCAAGAGGTCGTCCGCATACGCCAAACGGATGTATTGGCCCTTGTGATCCGCAAAATAGAGGTAGTATTTCCCCAGTGGCGACGTCACCCACTCGGGTACTTTGATCAACGATGGGCCCTGGATATTCTCTCCGATGCTCGCATCCAGCCCAGGATGGATGATGGGCGCGTCTAATAAGCGTGTCACAGTAACCATACTTTCACCTCCGAACCCTGCGAACAACGCAATAGATAGAACCACCTCTATTACCATATGAGCTCTCCCTATGAGCCTTGCGGGTATACAACTGTACCTGTTTAATGGCGGACACGTTTGGGGGAACGCTATGCGCTATCTGATCATGTCGATGTTGACCGCTTTTGCGTACGGGTCGCTTGCACAAAATATCGAATGGCCCGCATACGGCGGTGCGCCGGGCGGTGGGCACTATTCAAAAGCAACCCAAATCACCAAGGACAACGTCGCCGACCTCGAACAGGCGTGGACGCATCGATCCGGGGATTTTGTCAGTGGCGAACTCGATATTACCGCGGAGCGCACTAACGAATCGCGTCGCGGTGGAGCGACGACATTCATCGTCACCCCAATCATGGTGCGCGACACGCTGTACTACTGCACGCCGTTCAATCGCGTGTTTGCGCTCGATCCTGGCACCGGCAAAGAAAAGTGGATGTTCGACCCTGACGTCGACATGTCGAAAGAGGGCCTCACGAATTGCCGCGCCGTGAGCAGTTGGATTGACCAAGACGCACCTGACGCCGTCTGCGGACATCGCATTATGCTCGGCACATTGGACGCCCGCATCATTGCGCTGGATGGCACGACCGGACAGCGCTGCCCTGGCTTCGGGCGCAACGGCGAGATTAGTCTCGCAGAGAATCTCACCGAACATACCGGTTTCGAATACAGCATTTCCAGCGCCCCAGCAGTGATCGACAATCTGGTGATCTCCGGTGCATTCGTCGCAGATTCGGTTCGATCAGACGTCCCAGCCGGCGTCGTGCGGGCTTTCGACATTCGTACTGGTGAACTTGTCTGGGGTTGGAACCCGACCCACCCAGACCACCCACAGGCTGACGAGATTGGCAAGTACACACCGGGTACGACCAATGTTTGGTCGACCATTTCCGTGGATGCAGAACGCGGCCTCGTCATTGTACCGACTGGCAACTCATCCCCGGATTATTACGGAGGTGGGCGTGAGGGGCATCTGGACTACTATTCGAGTTCGGTCGTTGCGCTCAAAGCCGCGACCGGCGAAATCGTGTGGAACTTCCAAACCGTCCATCACGACATCTGGGACTACGATATCCCCGCGCAGCCAACCTTAGTGGATCTAACGATCGACGGCCGCACGCGCCCAGCCGTTACTCAAGTGACAAAGATGGGTCTAACGTTTGTGCTGGATCGCGAAACCGGTGAGCCCCTGCATCTCGTCGAGGAGCGTCCGGTACCACAGGGCGGCGCGGTGCCTGGCGAGTATTTGAGCCCGACTCAGCCATTCCCCGTCAAACCAGAGCCTCTCCACCAGCTTGGAATGACACCGGCCGACGCCTACGGCATCACATTCTTGGATCGGCGCCAATGTCGGAAAAAACTCGAAGCGATGCTTACCGGACCGATCTACACACCGCCCAGCTTGCAAGGCACTGCCTACTATCCTTCGCCAATCGGCGGTAACAACTGGGGCGCCCCGGCCGTCGATCTCGAGCGCAAAATAATGGTCGCAAACACCCACCACATGGCGATGGAAGTCAAACTCATACCGCAACAGGATTGCCCCGAGAACAGTTTCATGCGACAACTCGGTTCACCGTATTGCGTCTCCCTGTCGCCCATTGTCTCATCGCTAGGCGCCCCGTGTTCGGCCCCGCCATGGGCAACCCTTGCCGCCGTCGACCTCGAAAGTGGCGATATCAAATGGCAAATTCCGTTCGGCACACTCGAAGGTTCTGTGCGTTGGCCCATTCACCGATTCTTTTCAAGCGGCTATCAAATGGGTGGGCCGATGGTAACTGCTAGCGGCCTTATCTTCATCGGCGCGGTCATGGACGGATACATTCGCGCCTACGACATCGATACGGGTGAGGAGCTGTGGAAAGAAAAGTTACCCACTAGTGGCAACGCCGTCCCCATGACGTATACCTATGAGGGTGAACAATACGTGGTGATTGCTGCCGGCGGACACTGGACCTCGCCGCTGCCCCAGAGTGATCACGTGATCGCATTCAAGTTACCGTTGGGATCGACCGAGTGAGAGAAGGTGCCATCGCTTGCACGCTGAAATACATCGTGAAAGGCGTGAGTGCCTCACGTGAAGCAAAGGACGACCTCATAAGCGAGCTCTACGAGATTCTCCCGAGCGCTGAAGCGGTCACAATTATGCCAGTGGTTGATGGCTTTTCAGTGGAACTCGAAGTTGGCGATGTTGCACCATTCTCGCGGTTGAGCTTTGAACCCTATGTAGCCGAACACGTGTTGCCCGATGCCGTACGCGCGCGTTGCGGTACCCAGGGCTCGATCCGATTGCAGCTTCTAAAGTCTGAGTTTTCTTGAGGTGTCAGCATGTCTGGACCACTAGACGGTGTTCGTGTACTTGATTTTCTGACCATGGTGTCCGGTCCAGTGGCAGCACGCGAACGAAAAGCTCGCCCAAGTTCGCGATTATTGTTTGAAGCTACCTGAGGTGACCGAAGATACTCAGTTCGGCAACCCGTGTTTTCGGGCCGGCAAAAAGAACTTCTGCTCTTTCCATTTTACCCGCGGTGAAGGTGGCCGACGCATGCAACTGCCGGTATGTGTGGGTAGCCGGGGGCAGGCAACGCTCACATTTTATGAACGCTATTCCATCCCACAATTCACCGGCCACAATGGTTGAATTGAGCTCGATATTCATGATGACTTATTGATGGAAGAAGCCGAGAACTTGATTTTCGACAGTTACCGCCATTGCGCCCCGCAGCGCATACTGAAAGCGCTCGAACCAATGCTATAGTCGAAGAACAAACCTTAAGGACACACATGGCAGCAGCACCGTTAGTAGACGTCACGATCATCGAGCTCGACAATTGGATGGCAGCGCCCAGCGCTGGCGCGATATTGGCTGATCTTGGCGCCAACGTCATCAAAGTGGAGCCGCTAACCGGTGATGCCATGCGTGGCTTGAGCCGACCCATCAAACGTGACGACATTGCCGAGCCGCTCAAAGGCTATGATTTCCAGTTCGACGTCGACAATCGCGGCAAGCAATCTATCGCCATCGCTATCGACAAGCCAGAGGGCGCAGATCTCGTGCGTAAGCTTGTCGAGAATGCAGATATTTTCATGTGCAATTTGCTGATCGCGCGGCAGGAAAGGTTTGGCCTCGACCCGCAAACGCTCTTTCAGGCTAATCCAGGTTTAGTGCACGCGACATTGACTGGATACGGAACGACCGGACCAGATGCTTGGCGGCCCGGTTACGACGTGACCGCGTTTTTCGGGCGCTCTGGATTGTACGATGCGCAGCGTGAAGGTGACGATGGAATCGTGCCGATGGCGCGCCCTGCCCAGGGCGACCACACAACGGGGCTGAGCATGGTCGCCGCAATACTGGCAGCACTTCGGCTTGCCGAAAAGAGTGGCGAAGGCCAAGTTGTTGAAACGTCATTGTATGAGACGGCCGTCTGGACACAAGCAACCGATTACGCTGTCACTGCGATTGATCACGCGCCCGTGCGGCGCCGCGCACGCCACCAGATGCTGGCAATCACTGCCAATCGATTTCCCTGTAAAGATGGCAAGTGGGTGGTGTTCAATATGATGCCAGACGCCACCTACTGGCCGCGGTTGTGCCAGACGCTTGAGGTCGAAGAATTGATCGAAGAGGAGCGATTCGTCGACTCGAGCTCGCGCTATAGAAACATGGCCGAGCTCATCGATCTGTTCGACGCTGCGCTGGCGAAAAAGACCCGCGACGAGTGGGGCGAACTTTTCGACAAAGCAGGTCTCATATGGGGCCCCGTTATGGGCATACATGAAGTGCCCCAGGACCCGCATGCCATTGCGCTCGGCATGTTTCCGGAAATCACCCATCCAGACCACGGACGCTACAAAACCGTCAATATCCCCATGCGGTTTGCAACGGCCGATGTTGGACCACGTGGCCCCTCACCGGAAGTTGGCGAACATACAGATGCCGTTCTTGCTGACGCAGGTTTGTCCGAATCAGACATCGAATCATTGAAGGTCAACGGCGTTATCGCAGGATCTCAGTAGGCATCCATCTCAACGGGCAAAAACAAAAAGGAATTCAAAATGGAAAAAATTGTCGTCGTAGATTGCATACGCACGGGGCTTGCCAAAGCCCATCGTGGCACGTTCAACTTAACCCGCTCCGATGATCTAGTGGCGCACTGTATCGATGCCCTGTTGGAGCGGAATCCAGACGTTGCGCCTGACCAAATAGAGGATGTGATATTGGGTTGTGGTCGTCAGGTAGGCGAGCAGTCGGGTAACGTTGCGCGTCATGCCGTGGCGCTTTCGAACCTGCCCATAACCGTACCGGCGACCACGATCAGCCGCGCATGTTCATCCGGGCTGAATTCAATCGCGTTTGCCGCAAACCAACTTGCCAGTGGTTGCGCAGAAGTCATGATGGCGGGCGGGGTCGAGTCCATAACCGGGCTCGACCGCGGCGAGCCAGCCAAGTTCGCAGAAAACCAACGCTTGTTGGATGAAAAACCGGATATTTTCATGGCCATGGGCAACACCGCTGAAGTTGTGGCTCGTCGCTACCAAGTGACCCGTGAAGCACAGGACGCATTTGCACTGCAAAGCCAGCAACGCTATGCCGCAGCCCAATCAGCCGGCCACATTGGCGAAGAAATTGCGCCCATGACGGTCCAGTGGGAGCAGCTAGTCGATAAAGAAACCAAGGAAACCCAAATCGTCGAAGGCACGGTCGACGGCGATGAATGCAATCGCCCAAGCACCACGATCGAAGCCTTGGAGAAGCTTAGCCCCGCGTTCGAAGAAGGTGGCAGCATCACGGCAGGCAACGCATCACAATTGTCAGATGGCGCAGCGATGGCTTTGCTCATGACTGAGAAAAAGGCGGAGCAGTTGGGCGTTTCACCGATGGGCTATTTCAGGGGCTTCACGGTAGCTGGATGTGAGCCGGACGAAATGGGCATCGGCCCAGTATTTGCGATCCCGAAACTATTGGACTACACGGGGCTCAGCCTCGATGACATCGATCTGGTGGAACTCAACGAGGCATTTGCGAGTCAATGTTTGTACTGCCGAGATCGTTTAGGGATCGACAGCGGGATCTACAACGTCAACGGGGGCTCGATCGCGATCGGCCACCCATTCGGCATGACTGGCACGCGGCTCACCGGGTCCATCCTTCGTGAACTGAAGCGCCGCGACAAGAAATATGGCATTGTGTCGATGTGCATTGGTAAAGGCATGGGCGCAGCCGGTCTGTTCGAAGCCATTTAGCCAACCACATTGCACAGATAGAGATAGAGTTAGTGCGTGTCCCAAATACGCGGTATTTGGCGACCTGCACATCGAGGGCAGAATCGCGACGGGAGTCGCGACCCGAGTCAATTTCCTTCCGTAGGCCTCTTGCTTTAAGAAGAGGGGAGGTTTGCGGAGCAAACCGTCGGAGGAAGACTGTCTGCGCCAATCGACGATTGGCGAGATGACAATTTCTGGACATAAATTAGTTGAGGGGGTCCTTGTGAGCAACCGACGAACGTTTCTGAAAACTGGTGCCGCAGCGGGCGCAGCAACATTACTGCCAGCGACTTCGATGCAAGTGCACGCCAATACCGAAGGTGTGAAGAGTTACCACCGGCTCGGCCGCACCGATCTGGAGGTCTCAGACATCAGCTTCGGTACCACGCGTCTGCGCTCCGGCACTGAAAGCCTCGTAGATTACGCGATCGATAAAGGCATCAACTACTTCGATTGTGCCGAGAGCTACGCTCGGGGACAGGCGGAGACGGTATTGGGCAACGCCCTCAAAGGCGGAAAGCGGGAAAACGTGTATGTCGTCTCCAAATCGATGCTGCGGCCCGACACCTCCGCCGCTGAGATGATGCGCCGGCTCGAAGAATCGCTAGGTCGATTGCAGACTGATTACGTCGACATTTACATGAGCCACGCAGTCAACGACGTAGCGGTTGTCGCAAACCCGGAGTGGGTGAAGTTTGTCGATCAAGCCAAAGCGCAGGGCAAAATTCGCTTTTCAGGCATCTCCGGCCACGGCGGTTACCTCATCGATTGCGTCGACTATGCGCTCGACAACGACATGATCGACGTCATGCTGACGGCGTACAATTTCGGCCAAGATCCAAAATTCTATGAAGGCCTAACTCGCCGCTTCGATTGGGTCGCGACACAAGAAGAATTGCCACGAGTCATTAAGAAAGCCAAGTCCAAGGACGTTGGCGTTGTGGCGATGAAGACTCTGATGGGTGCGCGCATGAATGACATGCGGCCCTATGAAAAGAACGGTTCGACCTTTTCCCAGGCAGCGTTCAAGTGGGTACTGGCTAACCAGGACGTTGACGCACTCATCATCACGATGGGCGAAAAACAACAAATCGACGAATTCCTCGGCGCATCCGGTGCCCAAGAAGTGGCCGCTCATGAAGTTGAACTTCTGCAACGCTATGCGATATTGAATGGCGGGACGCACTGCCGACAAGCCTGCAACGCGTGCGAGGGCGCATGCCCTTACGAGGTCCCGATCGCGGATGTCATGCGCACGCGCATGTATGCCACGGACTATCAGGATCTCGAATTTGCACGCGAGGAGTACGCGATGCTGGGCAGCGGCGCGAGCGCATGCCTTAGCTGCTCGGGCCAGCCGTGCCAGGATGCATGTCCGAATGGCTTAGAGATCGACAAGCTGTGTGCGCCTACCCACCGGATGCTCACCAGCGAGCGTCTCGCGTAGCCTGGAGTTATCGTGGATCTCGAAGCTGTATTGGCCGCCTACAAGTCGGGTGAAGTTGAGTTGGACGAAGCGCTCACACGCATTCGCGCAAGCTACTTCGAGGACCTCGGCCACACGGTGCTCGATCACGACCGCGAGCGCCGCACCGGCGCTGGCGAGGTCATTTTCGGCGAAGGCAAGTCCGCTGAGCAGATCTCCGACATCATCGATGCAATCACGCAGCGCGCGACCAACCTTTTAATCACCCGTCTAGACGCAGAAAAGTACGCCATGCTCGGCAATGTCCCGGACGACGCGTCTTATCATCCGGATGCTGGCATCCTCATGTGGCATGCAACGGTGCCCGACACGCCAGCAACTACCGTTGCGGTAGTTTCCGCTGGCACTTCAGACCACTCCGTCGCAGAAGAAGCGGCTTTAACCGCTGAGTTCTTCGGCAATGAAGTCGTGCGCGTCGCTGACGTTGGCGTTGCGGGTTTGCATCGTATTCTGGCGCGAATCGACGACTTGCGCGCAGTGCGCGTCTTGATCGTGGTTGCTGGCATGGAAGGCGCTTTACCCAGTGTTGTGGGCGGTTTAGTCGACAAACCGGTCATCGCGGTGCCCACAAGCGTCGGCTACGGAGCAGCATTTAACGGTGTTGCGGCGTTGCTCGGCATGCTCACAAGCTGTGCATCAGGCGTTTCAGTGGTAAATATTGATAATGGTTTTGGTGCGGGATTCCTGGCGAATAAGATCAATCGTTTGTAAGATCTAGTTATGGATCAAGCAGTTGCAGAAAAGTACGACGACCTCAAGGTAAACCTGGCGCAATATGAGAGCGTGATCGTCGCCTTTTCAGGCGGCATCGACTCATCATTAGTCGCCTACGTCGCCGGCAAAGTGTTGGGCAAAAAGGCGCTGGCGGTTACATCGGGCTCGGCCAGTCTCAAACGCACAGATCTTGCATTGACAGAAAAGCTGGGCAATGACTGGGGCATCGCGCATGAAGTCATCGTGACCGACGAACTGGGCAAGGCCGACTACCGCGCAAACCCGACGGATCGCTGTTTCCACTGCAAGACATCCCTGTATACCTCGCTTGACGACATCGCAAAAGACCGCGGTATCGATATCGTATTGAACGGCACCAACCTTGACGACCTAGGCGACCATCGGCCGGGACTCATTGCCGCGGACAACTACAACGTGAAATCGCCACTCGTCGAGAGCGGCTTTCACAAAGCCGATATTCGCGCGCTAGCCAATGAACTTGGCCTGGAGAATGCGAACAAACCTCAGGCAGCATGCCTTTCCAGCCGTTTTCCGTACGGCACTGCAATCAACCAAGAATTGTTGGCTCAAGTCGAGGCAGCGGAGAGCGTGCTCGACGACCTGGGTTTTGTCCAATATCGCGTTCGCCATCACGGCGAAGTGGCACGCCTGGAAGTGGGCGCAGATCAACTCATGCTGGCCGTTCAGCATCATGAAGAATTGCAGCAACGCATCAAGCAAACGGGTTACCGTTATGTGGCGCTCGACCTCGGCGGGTTCCGCTCGGGCTCGCTCAACGAAGGCCTAGATCCCAACCAAATCCAGGTTGTAAATATCCACAACCCGTAACTACCAGGTTTTGAGATTCGGATCGTCGGGCGCGTCGGCTTTTTGCTTCAAATACTGGAATAGTTGTCGATCCAATCGGCTGGATGCGGACAGTGCGCCCGGGCGCACCCAGGGTTCGTATTGCGGCTCGCGCGCGCCCACTGGGTGGTCCCCCATGATCGTGACACGTTGGATGACCCGCTCACCTTCGAAATCGTTCAGCACAAAGTGCTGCGTACAACGATTGTCCCACATGGCAATTGTGCCGGGGGTCCAATGATAGCGAACGGTAAAGCGTGGGTTCTGCACCCACTGCGTTAGGTATTCGAGCAACGCCTTACTTTCCGTTGCGTTCATCTCGACGATACGGCGGGTAAAATGCTCGTTGACGTACAGTGCCTTCTTACCCGTCTCAGGATGGACTCTGACTACAGGGTGTACCGCCATCTGATCGGGTTGGTTATGCGGCAACGCATCGTGTAACGCGGTGATCGACTCACATAATTCGCGCATCGGCGGCGACAGTTCATCGTAAGCTCGGTATAGACTCGACCACATCGTGTCGCCGCCTACGTCGGGGCATTTCACCATGTGCAACACAGACATCATGGACGGCTCGTCCTTGAAGGTAATGTCCGTGTGCCACTCGTCCGCAACGCCCCCGTGGGTGGCCGCAAGCTCGAACACCTCGTCATGGGGCGTGTAGGGGTTTTTTAGGTTTGGATGGCCTTCAATCTCGCCGAAAGATCGCCCCAGCGCGACATGCTCATCGATG
>Ga0115002_10004335_pt1 | contig 17224 bp, 18 predicted proteins | sample ArcticOcean_MG_C_8_FD_89576 | JGI IMG/M metagenome (GOLD analysis project Ga0115002, IMG submission 89576) | Marine microbial communities from western Arctic Ocean - ArcticOcean_MG_CB11_86 | ecosystem: Environmental > Aquatic > Marine > Oceanic | place: Arctic Ocean: Canada Basin | collected... | reverse complement strand
TTCTTGTGGAGTCATTTTAATATAGGAATTAAAAGGTAAATAGGTTACAAAAATATCTTTTGGATAATATTTTATATTAGTTTCCGAATAATCAAAAGTATGAATACTTTTTTTTGCCAACGTAATAATAATTTTATATTGATTTGGGTTTTCTATAGATATTCTATTTAATTGCTCTGTTTGATAATAATAAAAATATTTTGGTGTATAAGTTAATAATTTCGGTGATATTAAAAAAATTATGGCATTTATTGGCTTTATTAATTTTGTATATTGGATTGTGCATTTTAAATCTCTTTTTTCTAAGTGTTTTTTAAAATTAACAATATTAACATTGTGGTTTTCTAAATGTTTTTCTACTACAATAATAATTTTCTTCTTAAAAGGGGGGCACAGGTTGCTTTCTAATTTATTGCGTTTATAGCGTTGCGGTACTTGCTTTATGCCCATGACCCTGTGGAATTGTCTTAACATGGGAGTTGGATGTCTTGAAGCTTTATGTTTTTTCATGTTTTCACGGTATCGATTTCTTCGATCTTTGTTGTGGGTGATAATTTGTTTAAACATCTATCTATATTAACTAAACACCTTTTAAATCATTGTTTTACCGCCGCCCGAATTAAAATTACGCGGCAATAATTTATTTTTTGCCATGCTTCACTGTTTACAGCATTTCGGGTGGGTCATAAGCATGGGTTAGCGTGCAATGTTGCTTCCAGTTACACCAGCGGGGGTTCCTATTATTGGGACCATAGCCACAATAGTGACAATTTCCACTACTATCGTATTACATTTTGTAATATAAATATTTTACATTACAAAAAAAATCAATTTTTAAAATTGAATGGAATATAAACAAGTTTTTAACAGCAGTGATGGATACTCCACCCCCCTATACCTCCACCGAAACATACGGCAAAAAGGCAGATCGGATGCCTGACTCGATTGGCTCATCTCTAAAGCCGAACATTTTGAAGCAATATCGCAAAGATAGACATGGACATTACTGGTTTCAATTGATACCCGCAGGAGACAGGGCAAGTTGGCGCAATATGATCAGTAACAGCATACCATCTTACTTCGCTGCCATGGTAAATAGTGGACAAATAAGCGATGATACAAACAAGGAATTTCAAGAATATACGGCTGCTGTTAATAAATTTCTGGATGAAATTAATTAATTTACCACAAATAAATATGTGAAAGGATTTTTGGGGTAAAATATCCCCTTGATTTACATTTTTCTTTACGAATCGCTACACCTCTTTTCTTCGTTCCTGAATGTCTGTTAAAATAGTTCCGCATTCTTTTTCGGGTATTATGATTTTTTCGCTTATATAATTTCAAAGGGGTTCGATCTTTGTATTGTTGATACCTCCGATCGCCAAAATGAAGTTTTCTTGTTTTCTTCGTTTTCATATTTTTGACGATGGCTGTATATTTTTTGGGAAAGGGTCCTCTTTTAAATTTAATGATGCGTTCTTTCATTTTGCATCTTCTGCTTCTTTTGTATTTTGTCATATATTTATTAGTGATAAATTAAAAAATTTATACTAATTTGCTGTTGAAAACTTTTTAATCACAATGAAAAATATTCTTTGTGGTATCGGTGTTGTAATGATAATTCTGTTTATCCGGAGGTTTAATTATAAAATATAAGTACTATATAATGAACCGACCAACCGTAATTAGAATGCTAACATATGTCCTTTTGTTTATAGGTATCTACAAAGGGACGGAGGGGATAGCAAAAAAGGATCACCACCAGGGGTTGCGGAATTTTTTATCTATTGGTGTAATTCCAACAAGCTTATTAGCAGCCTTTAGACATATGTTTCTTAGTGGTCAAATAATACAAGGCGGTCGTTTTTTTGAATTCGAGGCGGGTGGTGCAAATTTGGGGATTGGTATTGCTGGGTTGGTAGCATTTTTGAACAACATGAACAACAATGTAATGGGGATTATTTTCTTAATATATGCTATTTATCTGTTAATGGGTGCTGTTGCCTGGGCTATTTTCAAACCAAAGGGGAAAATGTTGATGTGGATGGCGAAATTTCTGTCGACGACGGCGGCGTTGGGATATTTTTCCTATATAGCCTTTACGCACTAATGTATTAACGATGTTTTCGCGTTAATTTTCCGAACTGGCTGGCATTACATAAGGCAGCATATCTAATTTTCCTTTTTTTATATTTGCACGTTTTTTTGCGATTATTAAAAAAGACATTGTTAAAGATGACATAGTTGGTGGCAGTGCGTTTTGCAAGCACCGACCGCTTAATACTTTGGAGTTGTTTACTATTGTAATCTCCACGGTATCCCCGCCCACCGTGTATTCGCAGATATGTACAATTGGCAGTTTTTTCTGGAAGATGGAGCCCGGCAGGCATATTTCCCATCCAGTATTGTCCCTTTTTCTTTTTAATTAAGGTTCCGCCGAGAACCCATCCTTTTGCTTTAAATAATCTCACAACATCCTTCTTAAACCAAGAATCGTCGCGAAATTCAAAGATAATATTAATTTTCTCTCCAGCACTATTTGTTGTTGGCAAATATGTTATTTTTTTCAGTCTTTGCATATTTACGTCGTTATACTTGAAAGACGGTGGTAATTGGAAAAGCAATGCTTTTAGATTTGATTGTAGTCCTTTGACGGCACGCCAAAATTTGGCGAAGGGTTGTCTGCAATCTTTCAGGCGTTTCATATGAGTTATAAACCGCGATACCTTTACCGAATAAATAAGCCCCTTATGTGCTCCTTCACTGGATAGATTATTGTAGTTTTCAATTGATTTGACAGATGGGAGTTTGTAGAAGGTGGAGTTTATTTCAAGACAATTGATAAAGGGCATTGTTAACCAGTCTTTTTTTGAACCAATATATCCGGAAGTCCCGATTTCGAAGCTCGGCATTTATATTAGAGTGATACTTAAAAAAAATTATACATATCTAAGTATAAATCATTTTTTAATCCAAATAATACCCTTTATATATATCATGTGGGGTCATTTTTATAGCCGTCGCCATGGATGGATAAATGCTGATGTAAATCTGCGCAGAATGAAAGTCTATATTTCACCGCCAGTGCGTATATCCCGAATAAATATGCAACTTATTAGAGAAAAAACTGGAAAAGAAATTATAAATTTACATCTCCCTCTTTTAGAGGTAAATGCATTGTCCAAAATATTTTCTAATTGGTACTGGTATGAACAAGATATCGATATTGGCTGCTATACACAATTATAAAGGATATTCGGGTGTGCCATAAGTATCGAGGTCTCGGACATCTATTTATACCATAAAGTATTCATAATATTTTAAATGTGAAAATTTATGATGTTATTCATCTTAACTATGGATTTTTACGGTAAAAACGAAAATGGACAGTATTGGTTTGGCAATGTGTCAGTGCAGCGTGGCGCTATTTCAAACAGTGGACTACTTTAATTGTATGGTAAATACGGGGTGTGTGTCAGAAGAAATGACCAATGAATATAAGGAATTTCTTGAGACTCACAAATAATTATATTTCCGTGGATGGGTATTTATTAAGAAAAATTAATATATTTATAATTAATGAAATTATTAATTTATGGAGCTCGAGGATGGATAGGACAACAATTTTGTGCTCTTCTGAAAGATACAGAATATATATCAGCTCAATCAAGGGCAGATAATACACAGGATGTTGAAAATGAAATTAAAAAACATAGTCCAACGCATATTGTGTCTTTTATTGGTCGAACCCACGGTCAGATTGGAAAGAAATATTATTCTACTATTGATTATCTTGAACAAACTGGAAAACTGAAAGAGAATGTAAGAGACAATCTTTTCTCTCCACTCGTTTTAGGAATTCTCTGCAAAAAAATGGATATCCACTTAACCTATTTAGGTACAGGTTGCATATTCAAATATGATCAAGGGCATCCTTTCGGAAAAGAGGAGCAAGGCTTTCTAGAGTCTTCATTACCCAACTTTTTTGGATCTGGGTACTCTACTGTAAAAGGTTTTACGGATCGTTTAATGCCGATGTTAGAGGGGAAGATTTTAAATTTGCGCATACGAATGCCTATTGTAGGTGAAGACAACCCGCGGAACTTTATTACCAAGATTACAACATATGAAAAAATCTGCTCGATCTCCAATTCGATGACGGTTCTTCCTGAATTACTGCCTTTGGTAGTGGATATGATGATGAATGGCGTGGTTGGAACTCTGAATTTGACCAATCCGGGCTTGATAAGTCATAATGAGATGTTGGAGATGTATAAAGAGTTGGTGGACCCAGATTTTACTTGGAAAAATTTTACAGTGGAGGAACAGGCAAAAATATTGGATTCAGACCGTTCCAATAATTTTTTAGATACTAGTAGACTTGAATCACTTTATAAAGTGAAGCATATCAAAGAAAGTGTACGGGATATCTTAAAGAATTATAAGAGAGACCCAACGCGTAAGCAAATACAAACAACAGATTTTCCTAATCACCCCAATACCGTTTTATTAGTGACAGGTGGTTGTGGATTCATTGGTTCAAACTTTATAAATTTGATTATGGAGAGATTTGATAAAATTAAAGTCATTAATTTTGATGCAATGTATTATTGTGCCAACGAGGAAAATGTGGCATTAAAATGGCGTATCTCTCCTCAATACACTTTTGTAAAGGGAAATTTATGCTCTATGGATTTGGTTCGTCATGTCTTCGATACACACGAACCCACGCATATTGTTCATTTCGCCGCACAATCGCATGTGCAAAATTCCTTTTCCGATGCACTCCAATATACTCAAGATAATATCGTAGGCACACACACACTTCTGGAAGCCTGCCGTCAGTATGGTCAAATACATAAATTCATTCATGTATCTACGGATGAGGTCTACGGTGAATCGATGCTCGATATGGATGAAAAGCATAAAACGGAACATTCTATTTTATGTCCGACAAATCCATATGCTGCGACAAAAGCAGGCGCTGAATTAATTGCCCAGTCTTATAACCATTCCTTTAATATGCCGATTATTATCACCCGTGGAAATAATGTATATGGTCCCAATCAATATCCGGAGAAGGTTATCCCCCGATTTATTCAACAATTAAATAATAATAAACCAGTAACTATTCAAGGAGACGGTAGTTGTGTCAGAGCATTCTTACACGTATATGATACCGCTATAGCATTTCAATGTATTTTAGAAAATGGTGCAATTGGAGAGATTTATAATATCGGATGTGATGAGGGGATGGAATATTCGATATTGGATGTAGCAAAGATGCTCATTAGACAGATTCAGAATACAGAAGATTATGACAAGTGGATTACGTATATAGGAGACCGACCATTCAATGACCAGCGGTACTATATAAGTAATCAAAAATTAAAGGATTTAGGATGGGAGATTACAATAAGTTTTGATGAGGGGATTAATATGTTAGTATGATTTATATATATATATATATAATGTCTCAAATAAAATTTAAAATGAATAGTGATCTACGAGGTAAATTAATAGCCATTGATTCCGAATTTGATTTACCATTTGATATAAAAAGATTATTTTACATTAAAGATTTTGATAAATTAGAGAGAGGATTTCATGCTCATAGAAAATGTGAACAGATCTTAATTCCAATTAGCGGTTCTTTTACTTTAAGATTAGATAATGGAAATAGTATTAGTGAATATATTTTAGATAAATCTAATGAAGGAATACACATTCCACTATATAATTGGATTTCTATGAAAGAATTTACTCAAGATTGCATTATTATGGTAATATGTTCTTATAAATATGATGAAGAAGAATATATAAGAGATTACGATACATTTTTACAAGAAGTAAGAAAAAATAGTAATCCAATAAAAAAAATATATAATTTCTCATTAAAAGAACAAACTAAATTATTAAAAAGAAAAGTTCTTAATAATATTGAAAAAATCATTGATAGAACTGAATTTGTAATGGGAAGCGAGGTAATCAATTTTGAGAATAAATTTGCTAAATATAATAGTGTAAAATATTGTATAGGAGTTAGTAATGGATGTTCTGCATTAAAAATAGCATTGAATTCATTAAAATTAAGAAATCCTAAGGTGTTAGTTCAGGCAAATACATATGTTGCGGTTCCATTAGTTTGTGAAGAATTAAAAATAAAGTATGATTTAATTGATATTGACGATAATTTATTACTTGATTTAGATAAATTAGAAGAATATCTACAAAATTATAACGAAAATAATGAATTAGTATTAATGTTAGTTCATTTATATGGAAATTGTGTTGATATGGATAAATTACTAAGATTAAAAAATAAATATAATTTCAAATTAATTGAAGATGCAGCACAAGCACACGGGTCAACTTTTGGAAATAAAAATTTAGGCACTTTTGGTGAATTAGGTTGTTTTTCATTCTATCCAAGTAAAAACTTAGGTGCGTTTGGAGAAGCAGGTGCAATAATTACAAATAATGTACAATATTATGAATATTGTAAACGATATAGAAATTATGGATCAATTCAAAGATATAATTGGGAAATTTTAGGTGGTAATGAGAGGATGGATAATATCCAAGGTTCAATATTATCAACTAAATTAGACTATTTAGATGAATGGAATAATAAAAGAATAAAATTGGCAACACAGTATTTAGAAAGCTTAAAAGAAGATAATATTAAAATATTAAAACCTATTAAGGGTTGTATATCAAATTATCATTTATTTGTTATTTTAACAGATAAAAGAGATGAATTAAAAAAATACTTAGAAAGTAAAAATATATTTACAGCTATTCATTATCCAAAACCGTTTTATGAATCAGAAGCATATAAACATATAGATAGTTCTCAATGTTTAAAAATGGAAAAATTAAAAGATAAATTATTATCCATACCAATTTATCCAGAATTAAAAAAAGAGGAAATAATATATATTAGTAATATGATTAATATGTTTCCATAAAAGTATTATCAATAAATAATAATTTTAAATTAAAATCATTATTTTATATACTTGTTCCCAGGTCCTTCACCGTCATTTCTGAGTGCGTGGGTCGTGATAGAGGGACCAGAAGGAGGGGAGGGCGGGAATGGTGCTGGTCGAGGTCCGCGGCGATGGGTGGTCAGTCAGAACCGGTCGCGCCCTTAGTAGTCATTTTGTATTATTAAGTGTTTTATTGACTTCCTCTTCTACTTTTTTCCAAAAACCTTTTCCATAATTTTCAGGTTCTGAATAATTTGAGTGAACTATATCATAATTTTTCTTAGTTCTTTCTAATATTTCTTGTTTATTACTTAATGCTTTATCAATTATTTGAAGAATTTGATGATCGCTATAACCCTGTTCTATATTAATATAATTATTACCAAATATTTTTTTTCCTTGTTGTGGCATATCTCCAAGAATTAAACTATGACAACCAGAAATTTCAAAATATTTCTTAACTAAATATTTATATTTCATACAAGTAGTGAGACAAAGATATGACTTGTTTATTTCTTTATATAAGTCTGCTCCCCAAAGTTCTCCGTAATTAATTATTTTTATTTTATATTTATGTGAATTTTTACCCAATAATTTTTTAATTCTATGTCTAAAAGTATAATCACGTGCTTCAGTATTTCCAAACACCAAAATATCATAACATTTTTCTTGATTATAATTTTTACAAACAGTATTATTTATAAGATGGGGTATAGTAATAATTTTAGTATGAGGAGATAATTGATTTAATAAACGTTTAATTTTTTGATATTCAAACACATCATCGCCCTCAACCCATGTTAGTAAGTAATTAATATTATGGTTTTGAAAATATTTAACGAATCCCTGTATTTCACCTTGAAAAGTCTCATCGTGTAAATCCATAGTGTAGATTTGTGAAAGATTTGATGATTTTTTTAACACATTGCTTGTTAATTTTAAAATAGATTCTATATCTTTTCGTGTAGCATTTGGATGAGTGTCTCGGTATATAAAATTTAATCCGTGTTTATATGTAGATGATGGTGAATTATAAGGATCACCCTTGCACAATCCAGCCGCATTCATAGGTATATAGATAATTACAGGTTTATTTTGATTTAAATAATTTAATATATCTTGTTCTATAAAGTTAAATTTTTTTAGAAGGCTGGGTAAATCTTGGAATACAGTCATATATATATATATAATAATGAATAATAAATATTTTTATATTTAAAAAATATCATATAATATATTATATATGAATAAAATATCAAAACAAACTAAAATATGCAATTCATTGACAATAGGAAAAAATAACTTAATTGGTGATAATGTTAAAATAATGGAAAATGTTATTATTGGAAATAATAATAAAATTTATGATAATACTATTATTTATCCAAATACGATCTTTTTAATGGATGCATTTAAAAATGCAAATTATCTTAAAAATAACAATAAACCTGTATTTTTTATTCACCATCCTTGGTTTATACATGATGATTTAATTGATAAATTTACTAAAATTTTAAATGATAAATGTATAGAAAATGGCTTTAACGGAATAGAACTTAAATTAAATAACATGGTTGGAATGCATAAAAATGGATATAATTTTCATCCAAATTATAAAAAAACAAAAACAATTAAAGCAATAAATAATAAAATTGTAATGGATTATAAGGAATATGTTGAGAATGAAGTAAATTTAAATTCAAAAGTAAATACAATCTTTTTTGATTTTGATAATAGAGCAAGATTAATAAAACCAGATAGGTTAAATCAAGCTACTATTTGTGTAAATAATAATGAAGAAATGTTTATTAAGTATTTGAAAAAAATAAAGAATTCAAATACAGAAATATTATTGATTAATGCTTGGAATGAGTGGGGAGAGAGAATGCATATAGAACCTAGTGAAGAAAAAGGTGATTATTATTTAAAATTAATTAATAAATATATTTAATAATATGATATAGGAATTATTTATATTAATATTAATATAATGTTATGGATTGACAGTGCAGCAGATGAATTTAACGAAAAATTACAAAAAATTCCAGATATTTATAAACAAAATATTTTAGAGTTAAGAGATTTAGGATATACAATAATTAAAAATGTTAATAATCATGCAATTTGTGATAATTTTGTAAAAGATTTTGAAAATTATTCTGACTTTAAAAATAGAGATTCTGAATATTACAATAATAAAAGATGGATTGCCGGGCATTCTCTAAGCGATGCTACTAAAAATGTTACTTGTAACGAAAAAGTATTGAAATTATTAGATTGTATATTTGAAACAGAAACGGTTGTTTATTCATCATTAATTTTTTGGAAGGGAACACAGCAAGGAGTTCACCGGGATACTCCTCATTTTTATACAAATCCGGTAGATCATTATTTTGGTTGTTGGCATGCATTAGAAGATATTCACCCAGATTCCGGACCTCTTTTTTATTACGAAGGTGGTCATAAATTGACTATTCCGTCCGGAAAAGATATATATAATGAAGTTTTAAAAGAAATCAATGAAGAGGATACCAAAGCCACGCTTGTGGGGGTTTCGGAAAAGTTGACGCCGGGCTTTTCAAACGATATGAATGATATAAATTTTAAATGTCTTGTAAAATATTGTGACCAAGAAATAGCGTCTGCTTGTAAGAAATTAGATTCTGAAGGAAATAAATATAAAACAGCTATAATTAATAAAGGAGATTGTATAATATGGCATCCAAAACTTCCCCATGGTGGAAGTAAAATTAATAATAATTTTCTATATAGAAGAAGTTGTGTTACTCACTGTGTTCCTATTTATAAAGCAGTGGCAGCTTCAAAACAATTTTTTAATGATACATATGAAGATTCTGATGAATATAAAGATTATTTTGATTATAAAAATTATTGTTATAATATTGCCCCTAATGGAAGAAAATATATATCATGTAGTGGATTAGAAGGTAAACCGATGATTCAAACTACTTATTCTTAATAACTATTTATATTAAATACAATAACAAATCTATAAATAATAATTTTTTTATTTTTTGATATTCATATACATCATCACCTTCAACCCATGTTTGTAAGTAATTAATATTATTGTTTTTAATATATTCAACTAATCCCTCTATTTGACCTTGAAAGGTGAAATCATGTATATCCATAGTGTAGATTAGTGAAATATTTGATGATTTTTTTAATACATTGCTTGTTAATTCTAAAATAGATTCTAAATCTTTTCGCGTGGCATTTGGATGGGAAGCTTTGTATATAAATTGTATTCCATATTTAAAAGGAAGATGATGGTGTATTATATTTATCAGCTAACATCAATCCTCCTCCCTCAGCATTAAAAAAAAGAATGCAAGATTTATTTTGATTTAAATAATTTAGTATATCTTGTTCTATAAAGTTAAATTTTTTAAGAATTCCGGGTAAATATTCTAATTTATAATCTTTGCGAGAGTAGGTATTGTGTTGCATTTCTATATAATATAATTAATAATATATTTATATAAAAATATTATTAATTTATATTATATGAATAAAATATCAAAACAAACTAAAATATGCGATTCATTGAAAATAGGAAAAAATAACTTAATTGGTGATAATGTTAAAATAATGGAAAATGTTGTTATTGGAAATAATAATAAAATTTATGATAATACTATTATTTATCCAAATACAATAATAGGTGATAATAATATATTTTTAAACAATAATAAAATAGGTGAATTAGCGGTCCAATCGCATATTAATTATGATAACTTTGAATTTAGATATAACGGTTTAGAAATAGGTAATAATAATTTTTTTCATGTAAATAATATTATTTTTAATGGTTATGAAAATAAAACCATAATAGGAAATAATAATAAATTTTTATCAGAAGTTTCTATCCATCATGATAATATTATAAAAAATAATGTAATTTTATACCCTAGGGCAATCACTGCAGGATTTTGTAAATTATTAGATAATTCAGTGATGGGCATGGATTCCTCAATTCAACAGAGACAAGTTTTGGGGCAATACTCAATGATTGGAATGAATAATTCTGCTATTCATAGTATATTCCCATTTTTTATATATTATAATAATCAATATATTAGATATAATACCCATAGAATTCCTAATGAATTCAATATAAATAATTTTAAACTAAAAGAAATTATTGATTATATAAAAAAAAATTCATTTGATGATTATATAATTAAAGAAATAAATAAACTGCCTGAAGAGATCAGAAATCCTATTTTAGAGTTTTACACTAATTTACATCCTTGAAACTTTAAAATGACACAATATTTTTGACTCATACATTTATTATCCTGGAATATAATAAAAGTCCTTATGAAATAATTCCAGAAGAACTCAAAAATGAATATACAATGAATGGAAAAATACTACTTTTAATTGGTATATAGACAGTTCTGAACCAAATGGGGATTTACACCTTTGAACATTTAACCCATCGGACATTTAAAATGTCGTATTATACTATATGACTCAATTGGAGTTCAGGATTAAAATTGCAAATGATAAATATATTTAAATATTAAATCGGTTAAAACTCCGATTTATTTAATAAAATATCCAGTTTGTTTATTATTTTTAATAATTTTTTTTTTAATATTATTTTTTTGGAAAAATTCATCAGTTGCCCTACGTTGTCCATCCCAATGAAAATAATCATCTAATATAACTACTCCGCCCTCTACTACTTTATGATATAATTTTTCTAATTCAAATTTACTAGATTCATACCAATCAGTATCTAATCTTAATACACTAATTTTATCTGGTATATTTTTTTCTTCTAATAAAGTTTTCATAACATCACCTTTAATAAAATGTAATTTATCTTTTGGATAATTTGTTTTATATACATTTTTTTTTACATTTTCTAAACTACAATAACACCATTTACTTGTATTTTTACCAGTTTTATGTGATTCCCATTCTTTAATAACTTTTTTATTGTTCATATGATAAACTGGATCTTTTGTTGAATAATCATATTTACCAGGTTTAGTTAAACCTTCATATGTATCAAACATATAAATATCTATTATATCTAGATTATTTTGTAGTATAGTATTACAAGCTATAATTGGATGATGTCCTGCCATTACACCACATTCTACATAACTACCCGAAATTTTATTTTTTTCACAATATAAAATTGCTTCTTTAGTATCCATACAATATATAATTTATATATTTTTTTTTAAACTGGAGGTGGTAAATTATATGACACTTTAAATGTCCAACGGGTTAAAACGCCGAGTTATACCAAGTTCCGTTTAGATTTTGAATTACATTTTTATTATTTCCTCTATATAACATTATCCACACATCACAATTACCACTACCACAAATTATATATTTACATCTTGACATTATAATTGTTATAGCTAAGTATTTTTTTGAGAATTCGTAATTTTGAGAGTTCATTTTTTTATCAACTGTATCATTACACTTTTTCATATGTCTTATTTCATCATTAAAATAAAAAGAATTATTTGGAAACTTATTTGTAATGAATTCTATAAATTCTGTTTCATCGCTTTGGATTAAAAAAACTATTTTTGAATTCTTTTCTAGTAATTGATAAGCATAATTTAAATATTCATCATAACCACATTTTTTTGTTTCTTTATTTTTATCATTTCCTCTATGAAATAATATACAAATATTTTCATAGATTAAATTATATTTTTTTTCTATATTATTAATAGTCTCATTAATTTCAATAGATGGAGAAAAATATTTTTTAATTAAAGGTGTTAAACATTTATAATCTAAATTAGAATAATTTATAAATTGGTGACCATGGCTATAATTTATATGATGTATTATATTAACATCTGTTATATTATCATAATTTTCAAAATAATCAAATGTAATATCTTTACTCTTATTTATATCATTTTTATACCATATAAATTGTTCAGAACTATCTACATTATCAGGTAATCTTTTATTTGAATTAATAAATTCTATAATTTTACCTAGTTTTACAGAACAACAAGAGAAAAAACCAGCATTTTGTGTTATTTTAATCATATATATATATTTATATCGACAAAATAATTTTCATTTATATTATTTTTTGGTAAAAGATATCATAAAATCATCTTCCCTATAACGATTACAGGTATTTCTTGTATCAAAACATTCAACAAAGAAATTTTGATTGATGTATTCTTTGAAATCTTCTGGGAAAATAGATAAGTTCTTGAAACCCTCTATATTTGGTGGTTGAACATCCTCTATAACATATATTCCATTAGGTGCTAGATATTTATACAAGTACATAAATGAGAAAACTTGATGTTTACCATCATGAGAACCATCATCTATTATTATATCCAACGGAGCGTTAATTTGGTCTATAACTGATTTTAAGTCTTGTTCCCTACTTTGATCTGCTACAAATGTCATAATTTTATCTTTATTGAGTTCTGGATGTGCAAATATATCAATACCATATATATTACTATTAGGAAAATATTCAGACCAGCATTTTAAACTGTTTCCAGTTTTATAGCCGCGAGGTGATACATGTTGCATCTGATTATTTTCTATAGAGCCAATACCTATTTCTAATAAATTTTTTATTCTATATCTAATATATTTAAACATCTTTTCATAACCAGGAATATAGTTATGTACTAAAACTTTGTCTAGTACATATTTTATAGCAAGATTATTCAGTTTTTTTTTAGAAGCAGTTAATTCATAAGGCAATATTTCTTTACCTTCATAAAGTTCTTTTGGATATTGTTCTCTATAATGAGGGCAAGAACTATTCCATAAACCTATAAATCTACCTAATCCATCTTTTGTAAAATGAAATTCAGGATCATTATATGATTTGTGTATTATTTTTTCCATATATTTGATATAATTTGATTTTGTCCACCAAAAGTTACCAGCATAATGTAATTGTTCACCTGATTTATCTTGTAAATTGACTCCAACCATATCATTATTTTTTAATTGATTTATACATAAGTTCCACTTTGTTATATTAAAATAACAAAGATAATCTACCCAACTTTTTATATTAATATTATTTGGTTTTATGCATCCTTTAGTATGTAAATATAGTATATAATTATTTTCTATTTTAGAATCTTCTATCATTTTATTTATAGTAAAGCTTTCGTAAAGTTTTAAATTATTATTTTCTATAACTATCTTTATCTTATTATTTTCATTAATAATATTTTTAAATATTTGAGATTGAATACCTAAAACTCCACAGCGTATTTCATATGCTGCATCGTATAATTTAGATTTCTTTAACAAATTAAGTAAATTCATAAATATATCTTCATAGGTATTTATACAAACTATGTGAATATATATAACTATCTTTATCTTATTATGTTCAGAAGTAATATTAATTATTTTATCTTCTATAACTTTCTTATTTTCGTCGTCTATCTTATTTAATATATCCATATTTTTTTTTGTAAAAATACTTTTATGATATTCTTCATAATTTTCTAATACTTCTTTAGTCTTATCAATTATATTGTCATAATCACTCCAAATTATTAAATCATTATATGGAATTAAATGGTTTAATGGTGATTTCTCAGCAACTACAATAACACCATTTTGCAAAGCAGGTAAGCATCGCAATTCTTCAAATGTATCATGATGTGGTGTTTGATGAATATTTATTATTACCTTTGTAGTTTGATATAGTTCTTGTAATTTACTTTTATCAAAACAATTATTTATATTACTATGATTCAAATTAGATTCGCTTATATCTTCTAGTAATTTTTTTCTTCGAGGTTCATTTATGTTAATAAATGTCGTAAGTGATTGAATGTTTCTATTATTAGTGTTAATATGTAGGTTTTCATAAAGGGTTGGAGCTATATAAATGTGTTTTTTGGAAAAATCATCAAATAAACCACTTTGTTTTACATTAACTATGTTAGGATGACTATAATCAATTATAATATCATTGGAATTTAAATTTTGAAACTGGTCTATTCTTACCAAATAATATTTATTTTCATTATATTTTATTTTCCCAAATGGTGTATTTTTTGGAATGCTACGTCCACCTTCTTTTACTAAAGTATGTTCATAATTTATTTTTATTTTTATAGTTTTATTATTGTTGTTAAAATTATATTCTCCCCCATCTAAAATAACATTAATTGATAGATTATTTTTATCTATAATATATTTTATCAGTACTAAAATATATTGATAATAATCATTTACAAAATGTTGTTTATTGGCTATTAAAACAATTGAGTTATTTATTTTTAGTGTCTTCATATATATATATATATATAGATTTTACAAATAGTGCTATTTATAATATGGGGAACAGTAATAATTTTAGCATGAGGATATCATTGACTCAATAAACTTTTTTGCACCATTTTCGTCAAATATTCGTTTTCTGTTTCATCTGGATTAATAAGAATATAATTATCTAAAAATTTTTCATCTTCATAAAAATAATAAGGTGATGTATAACCATTTTTTTTTGCAGTTATGATAGTACCACTACAATATATAGATGCTATAAATGCAAAACTAGTAAAATTATAAATCAACATATCTGATAGAACCATTAACTTAAATACTTCACCTTGTGGTGCATTTAAAATAAAGTTTATATTTTCAAACTCGCTGAAATTTTTTCTAATATCATTCATTTGTTTACTTGTTCCAGCACTAATCAAATTAATTTTATATAATTTTTTATCTACTAGTAATTTATTGATAATTTTGAATATATTATATTCAAAATTCATTCCTCCGCTTTCTATATCGCCTTGTCTTACATAAATATTTATGGTGAAACAATTATTCTTACTATGAGAATGTTTCTTAAAAAAAACATTTCTTAAATCATTTATAATGGACATTGTTATTCCTTTTTTAACTAAACCTTGAAACTCCATATTATATAAATCGTATAAGTGTAACCGTGGTTGAATTGGAAAGATTGATATACATATATTATTGCTTTTATTTACCTTTTCATTTATCATATTTTCAAATTTCTTCAAACTATAACCCTTATATTGTTCACCTGTTATATTTATAGTTTTATAATTTTTCGGTAGCATATTATTACTAAGTAAATCTAAGTTTAAAAAATCATTCCAAAATAATTCATTCTGGTTAACGTTAAGATCCATGTCACGTTGCTGTATTCCTACAATAAGAGGCGAATGTATAAATTTAAGATTTAAATTTTTTCCCAATATATATGGTGTCAAATAGTCAATTAATGCATGACCAACTCCTCCCGGAGTTACACTAGTAAATTTAATATATATAGATTTATTTTCATCTATTTTACTCATTATTATTATATATATAATTATTATAATGTATTTAATATTATTAAAAAAATGTGTATTGGATAATATTTATGGTTCAAATATTTTACATGGAGACATAAATACTGGTATAAAAGTAAAAAATGAAGAAGTAATAAATGGAACGTACTGGCCTGATAGAGCTCATACAATGATAGGTGAAAAGAGATTAACAAATATTGAAGAATGTTTTAAAAATATATTAGAAGATAACATCGAAGGTGATATGATTGAAACTGGTGTTTGGAGAGGAGGAGCTTGTATTTTTATGGCGGGCTTAAATAAATATTATAAAGCTGGCAAAAAGGTATATGTAGCAGATTCATTTCAAGGTTTACCTCCACCAAATGAGCAAGAATATCCACATGATAAAGGTGATACTTTGTATACCTACAAAAGTTTAGCTGTAAGTATTGAAGAAGTAAAAGAAAATTTTTCAAAATATGATTTATTAGATGAAAATGTAGAATTTATAAAAGGATTTTTTAAAGATTCTTTAAGAAACACAAATATTGAAAAATTGTCCATATTGAGATTAGATGGGGATATGTATGAATCAACAATACAGGTTTTACAATATTTATATGATAAAGTAGTGAAGGGTGGATACATAATTATAGATGATTATGGTGCTATTCCTGCTTGTGCTAAAGCAGTGGAGGATTTTAAGTTAAGTCGTAATATTACAACGGAATTAAAAATAATTGATTGGACGGGTCGTTATTGGAAAAAGGAATAATTATCTTGTATAAACCTGCCAGAAAAAATCTTTACAAGAACCCCACGCAATAGGCATAGTTCTAGATTCAGCTACTTTGAAGCCCTTATGCTTAAAAGTATCTAGAATAAATGTATTTTGATATT
>Ga0115002_10004328_pt1 | contig 17245 bp, 18 predicted proteins | sample ArcticOcean_MG_C_8_FD_89576 | JGI IMG/M metagenome (GOLD analysis project Ga0115002, IMG submission 89576) | Marine microbial communities from western Arctic Ocean - ArcticOcean_MG_CB11_86 | ecosystem: Environmental > Aquatic > Marine > Oceanic | place: Arctic Ocean: Canada Basin | collected... | reverse complement strand
TTCGTTCAAGGCGCTATCCGTGGTGTTCAGCAGTTCCAACCGCAAGCGGGCCATCACGCTCATCAAGAAAGGCCGTGAGGCTGCCCATCGTTGCGACGCGTTGGTGGCTCGCATCGCGAGCAGCGACTACGATGCCGGCACCGCCACGGCGCTCGTACTCGGGACCCGCTACTACAAGCGAATCGGCGGACATGTCCTCAACGTGCTGTCGAGCATCGTCATGCCCATTCACAAGATCGACTACTGGGACGAGGACGAAATGCCACCAAGCGGGGATCCCACGTGAGTGCCATGCGGATGAGACGAGCGAACGTCGCAACTGCGTGAAGGCCAGTCGAGCGCTACTGCTCCGATCTGGGTCGCTACTAGGGGAATGCTTCGCAGGTCGCGCCAAGAATTCCGCGCCGCGCGACGAGAGCTTTGTCGCATGTCTTCGTTGTTGGCCCCTGGCGCGGCGCCGCGGCTCGGCACGCTGGTTGCTCTGAAGCCAAGCGGAGGAGACGATGACGTTCGGAATGTCGGTGGCCTTGCTCGTGGTGTTTCTTGGTGGGTTTCTGACGATGCTGACCCGCTTCGGGGCGTTCGATCACTGACCCGGCGGAGTCGGCGAGACGCCGTAGGGAAGGCTGGCTTCGCGTTCGAGGCTTGGCGGCCCGTGGGTATAGTCCCGCTGCATTCGACGAGCGACGCATCCTCGCGCACGGCGTGGCTCCTCGGTCGAATACAGGCGGTATTCTCGCTCGTCTCCTTGCGACGCGGGACCTTGCCCACGGACTACTGGGTCTGTCGTCTTATCGAGTATCAGGCTTTGCCGCGACGCGCGCGAGGTAGCCAGCGAGAACGTCACGCTCGGCTAGCGAGAGCGCGGGTGCGGCTCGCTCCATCAAGTCGATAAACGCGCGAATCTCGCCAGGCACTGCTGGGAAGCCGATGTTCGTACCGTCTGGCATCGCGTTCGAGTCGGCCACTTTCTGGCCCGTGTTGCTCAAGAAAACATAGAACGGTAGGCCAGACTCCGCCCCGCCCCACTCGTCCATCAGAACGCTGCCGCCAGGATGTTCGAGCGTCTTCTTGTCGTCACGCTCTCGCACGGTTAGGTTCACGACCACGAAGTGGCGCGCGAGAGCGGGACCCGCGTCCGCTGACTTCACGAACGCCTCGAAATTTCGGCACCACGTGCACCAGGACGCGCCGAACTCCACGAGCACGGCCTTCTGTTCAGCCTGAGCACGCGTTACCGCAGCCGCCACGACGCGGGTCGCAGCAGGAGGCGTATGGTCCTGCCCGGCGACCGGGTGTGCGCCAACCAAGACTCCCATGACGCCCAGGGCGAATAGCGTACGGTGGCTGCTCATGGCCTGCGATCTTGCCACGGATCTCTTGCCCTCTTCGTGTGGTTGATCCTCACGCAGCAGCTGGTGTCGGTTGTCTCGAGACGGAGTTGCACTCGGCGCACTCTGTGTCGTAGAGGGCGACCAGCGTCCGACGGTAGAAGCGGGCGTAGCCCTCGGGTGAGGTGGGCCGCTCCGCCGACAGGGCCGCGGTGAGTGCTCGACGCACCGCCGTTTCTGGCACGGCCACCGTCAGGTTCAGAAAGGTCTTGAGTCTCATCGTGAATCCTCTTCGAACGAATACGCCATGGTGCGAACAGTGCTCGAAGTAAAAGGCAAAAAATGGCTCAGCCGCCCTTGACGAGCGTGAGCATCTGTTCCACGTCAGCGAGCGTGTTCCGGTTGACTCTCGCTACCAGGTACGTCCCCCGCCTTTCCGTGACGATGAGGTCGGCGTTGGTCAGTTCCTTGAGGTGATGCGAGATGGCCGATGCCGTGAGCGTGAAGGCTTTGACGATTTCACTGATATTGCATGCAGGGACCTCGAAGCCAGACTCCTCGTTCTGGGCAATACCGAGGTGGAGGGCCAGTCGATGCTCGTTGGCGAGCGCCCACATGATGTTCGCCAGCTTCTTGGTGTTCGGCTTCATATCACAGCCATTCAACGGTTCGATGCTTTTCGAAGTATAGGGACATTAACCGTGGCTGTTAACCGAAGGGAGCAGCCTGTCAGATTCGAAGGAATCCCTTCCCCTTCTGCCACGCCTGTCGCAGCCAGTGAACCGCTTCTTTGCCCATCAAGAACAGACCTGCGTAGAACGTGGCCTCTGCGGCAACGAGCACCACCGTACCGGCGCTCACTTTCGTGGTTGTTTCAAGTGGCAGAAACGGGATGACCGCGATGAGCATCGACACGACCAATGCCGCGGCGCCCAGCCATTGCCGCCCGCTCAGTTGTTGAAGTCTTGCCCACATAGATGATTTCCAGGCTAGCCGAGCACACGTCAAGGATGCCCTGTCGGTCACCGTGGGTCGAGTGTTTTATGGCCGTTGAGTCCCCCCGAAACGCCCTGGATGCGCGTATCATGGGCTCCTTCCCCTACCAGGACACCTGGGGGCGATCGAGAGGAGCTGGATATGACATTGAAGCGAGCAGGAATCGTCGCGGCGCTGGCCGCGGTAGTCGGGCTGGCAGGCTATCAGATGGGGCCTCTCGACCTGGACCTCACCCTGGAGGCAACGCTGGGGGCCCGAGCGGGCGAGGCCGACGTGCCGACGCCCTCCAAGATGGTGCCGTACTTCGAATGGGACGAAACGTTCCCGAAGATGCCGCTGCCTAATAACTGGGCTACTGGCACTGTGGTCGGAGTTACGGTCGACAAGAACGAACACGTCTGGATTGCACACCGGGCTGAAACGCTCCGGCCGGACGAGCTCGAAGCCGAGCGCGGCCGTGGCGAGTGCTGCGTCAAGGCGCCGCATGTCATCGAGTTTGACTTCGAGGGCAACTTCGTTCAGGCGTGGGGCGGTCCAAGCCCGACCGGGGAGTTCGACTGGCCGACCCCTGGGCCCCAGAGCAAGGACCCCACCGGGGGTGGCTCACCCTCCGGGATGCACAGCATCGCTATCGATGACGACGACAATGTGTGGCTTACCGGTACCGGGTCCGGCGACGGTCAGATGCTGAAGTTCACGCGGGACGGCAAGTTCCTGCTGCAGGTCGGCCGCGCCGGCCTCACGGGGCCAACGAGCAACGACCCGCAGGACATGGGGCGGGCCACCGGTGTCCAGATCCTCAGGGGCGAAGCCTACGTGTCGGACGGTTACGGCAACCGTCGTGTGCTGGTGGTGGACGCCGAGACGGGTGCCTACAAGCGCCATTGGGGAGCCTACGGTAAGGTGCCGGACGATACGCTGAAGAGACGGCCCTACGATCCCAACGTCCCCAACCCGCAATTCACCACGCCCCACGGCATCGCCGTCAGCCAGGACGGTCACGTGTATCTGGCCGACCGCAACAACAGCCGGGTGCAGGCCTTCCAGATTGACGGCACGTACGTCGGCGAGCAGTTCATTGAGCCGCACGCGATGAGCGGTACCGTGTTCGGCGTGGCGCTCTCACCTAAGCCTGAAGAGAAGTACCTCTATATCCCTGACGGCCGCAACGAGAAGGTGTGGATCCTTGAGCGCAAGACACTGGAAATCCACGGGTCCTTCGGCTGTGGTGGCCACGCAGGCGGCTGCATGACCACGCCCCATAGCATTGCCACGGACCAACGCGGCAACATCTACATCGGCGAAACCTGGGAAGGCAAACGCGTGCAGCGCTTCCTCTACAAAGGATTGAGGTCAGAGCCATGATGACGCGTATCTTCGTTACGGGCATGCTCGCTGGCGGTTTGGCGTTTGCGGGGTGTGGCAGCCCGGCCGACCAGGTCGCGCCAGAAGCAGACCCCGCAGGCTTCGCAGACTCCGCCGGACCTGTGGTGCCGGAGTTCCGCTACGACAAGACGTGGCCCCAGGTGATGCCCAATAGCTGGAAAATGGGGCAGGTGGTGGGTATCAGTGTGGACTCGCGCAATCACATCTGGATCGTCCAGCGTCCAGGGACGTTGAAGAATTCCGAACGCGAGGCATTCGACGGCACCTACGGTGGTATGCGTGGCGCGGTCGCCGGATGCTGTCGGCCAGCCCCGCCGGTCATCGAGTTCGACCAGCTGGGCAACGTGGTGCAGGGCTATGGTGGCCCGAACGACACGTTCGACTGGCCAACGACCCCACCGAAGGGGATCGACAGCCAGCTGGGCGGCCCGCCGTTCGGTGAGCGTGGCATTCACGTGGACGCCCAGGACAACGTGTGGCTGGGGGCCGACGGCCCTGGTGACGGCCAGGTGTTGAAGTTGAGCCGTTTCGGCCGAAAGATCATGCAGTTCGGCACGCCGAACCAGGCAAAGCTGGACAGCAGCGATCAGATGAACGCTCGCGGCGCGGCGGGTGTCGTCGTGGATGTCACGGTGAACGAGGCTTACATCGCCGACGGCCTCCACAACCGTCGCGTGCTGGTAATCGACGCCACGACTGGCGAGCACCTCCGCCACTGGGGCGCCTTCGGAGAGCCGCCCGACGATGCGTTCACGATCGAGCCGGACTCGCCGGACCCGAACAGCCCGCAGTTCGGCGACGTGCACTGCATCAACCAGAGTGACGACAAGCTGCTGTACGTATGCGACCGGGTGAACAACCGCGTCCAGGTGTTCACGGCGGATGGCACGTTCGTGAAGCAGGGCGAGATCGCTCCGGGGACCAAGGGCGGCGCCGCATACGGTATCGCCTTCTCGCGCGACGAGGACCAGACGCACGCTTATGTCGCCGACGGCATGAACGAGAAGGTATGGATCCTCGATCGCGAGTCGATGGAGACCGTCGGCTCCTTCGGGTGGGGCGGTCACGCCGGGGGCGGGTTCACCGAGGCGTTCAGCATTGCGACCGATCTGCAGGGCAATGTGTATGTGGGCGAAGCCTGGGAAGGCAAGCGCGTCCAGCGGTTCGTTCTCCAGGTTGCTGAGTAGATAGGCCCCCAGGCGGGCAGCCGTCAGTTCCAGCCCCGCAGCGCTCCCACAGGCGCTGCGGGGCCACTGCCCGGACCACGGGCGGCAAATGAGGTTCACCATGCTGACTCACTCGCCCGGTCGTTCACACACGATCCCGCTGCTCCTTCTTCTGGTCGGCGTCTGCGCGATCTCGGGCCTGACCGCGGCCGGAGCGGCCGACAACTGGCCGCAGTTTCGTGGCACGACGGGCGGCGTCATCGCGGACGATCCGGCGCTGCCCGAGCACTGGAGCCAGACCGAGAACATCGCCTGGAAGGCCGACATTCCTGGGCTCGGCTGGGGATCGCCGGTCGTCTGGGGAGACTACGTGTTCGTCTCCACGGCGGTTAGCGGCAACGACGAGATCCGCGGCGTGACGCCAGGGATCTTCGCCGACAAGACCGAAAAACAGGAACGCGCGATCGGCACCGGCAAGGATCCGAACTTCACGGTGGAGCGGCGCTGGATGCTGTACGCCTTCGACGTCAACACCGGCGAGCTGCGCTGGGAAACTGAGCTGCGCCGGGGCCTGCCACGCGAGAAGAAGTACCTCGACAACACCTATGCCTCGGAAACGCCGGTGACCGACGGCGAGCGCGTCTACGTCTATCACGCGAGCGCGGGGCTCTTCGCCGTGGACTTCACCGGGCGCATCGTCTGGTCACGCGCGGTGGATCTGCCCGACACGCCGCCCGTGGTTGCGACCGTCCGCAGTGACGCCCTGAAGCGGCGCGGCGACGACAACGAGCTGCCCCCGGCGGAGCTGTCCGACATCGGCGCCGCCGCGTCGCCCGCGCTGCACGACGGTCGGCTGTTCCTGACGATGGACCACGAGCCACGGCAGTGGCTGCTGCTCGCGATCGACGCGGAGACGGGCAAGGAACTCTGGCGCGTGCACAAGGGGAAGACACAGGAGGCGTTCGGCTGGTCGACGCCCTACATTTGGCAAAACCTACTTCGCACGGAACTGATCACGGCCGGCGACCTTGAGGTGCGGTCCTACGACCCGGCCACCGGACAGCTGCTGTGGCAGTTCGGCCGGCTGTCGGTCAACACGACGCCGACCCCCTACGCCGCTAACGGCATGCTCTACATCTCGTCCGGCTACCCCGGAGACCGGACGCGCCCGATCGCGGCGATCCACCCGGGCGCCAGCGGCGACATCTCGCTCAAGGCCGGCGAGGACCACAACGACCACGTGGCCTGGTACCAGGAGAGAGTCTCCTCCTACATGAACTCCACCCTCGTCTACGGCAACTATCACTACACGCTGCTGACGCAGGGGTTCCTGGTCTGTCACGACGCGAGGACCGGCGAGCCGGTCTACACCCGGCAGCGTATCGACTTCAACTCCACCGGCTTCACGGCGTCGCCGTGGGCCTACAACGGCAAGATCTTCGCGATCAGCGAGGAGGGCGACACCTACGCCATCCAGCCAGGTCCGGAGTTCAAGGTGCTCTGGAAGAACCCGCTGGACGAGATGGTGATGGCCACGCCGGCCGTCGCGCGCGGCAGTCTCTTCGTGCGCACCGCGTCGCACCTTTATCGAATCGCGAAGATGAAGTAACCGCGGGGCGCACCGGCTGATCTCGGAGCACCGCGCGACGCGAAGTCCGAAAATTGTCTAGGAGAGTTGACCCGGTTTTTGTTGTTGATAACGTGATCAACTTGCCCGGTGGTTGTCGAGTGGCGTCGAATGCGGTCATCCTAGGGTGGCAGCCCATCTACTACCGAGTGCAAGGCGAGTGGCACGGGCTATTGGCCGTGACGAACCGGGCGGCAACACGGACCAGTCCGGATCCGCGGGCAGAAACGGTTCAGGAGGACGTATGAATTGGATGTTCCTCTGGGTGCGCCAGTTGGCACTGCGGGTGTTCGGGATTGCCTCGCGACAGGACATCGCCGACATGCGCCGGGCACTGGCGATGCTAGCCAGCGAACTCAGACGTTCGACGGCGACGAAATACAAGGCGCAGGAGCGTGGACTGGCCCTGGTGCTGGCGCGACTGCAGACACAGAACAAAGCGCAGGATCGCGGACTGGCCCTGGTGCTGGCGCGACTGCAGACACAGAACAAAGCGCAGGATCGCGGACTGGCCCTGATGCTGGCGCGACTGCAGCGGGTGCAGGCGAAGAACAAGGCGCGGATACAGGCTCGACTGGCGCGGATGCAGACGCGACTGGAGCGGGTGCAGACGAAGAACAAGGCGCAGATACAGGCTCGACTGGCGCGGATGCAGATCGGTATAGACGGCATCAACGACCAACTCCGACACGTCGACCGCAACGTAAAGTCATTGGTCAGGCACGCATACGTTGACCAAGTGGCACTACCTTTTCCCCACAATGTCCTATCTCAGCGGTTCCACGTCTGGTCGCAGAACGAGGAAGACGGCATCACGCTGGCACTGATAAATCTGGTGGGCTCAACCACGCGACGGTTCGTCGAGCTAGGTGCCGGCAAGAACGGCGGGAACACTGGATTTCTGGCTGAAACATGCGGCTGGAAGGGCCTCATGGTCGACGGGAGCCAGGACAACGCCGAGCGACTCGTTGCTCGCTTCAGTCAGTTCGGGGTGGTGGTCAAGGGGAGCTGGATCACGCCAGGCAACGTTAACTTGCTAGTGCGTGACAGCGGGATGTCCGGCGAGATCGACCTCTTGAGTCTGGATATTGATGGCAACGACTACTGGATCTGGCAGCGGTTGGACGCCTGCTCGCCCCGCATAGTCGTTCTCGAGTTCAATCCCGCGTTCGGTCCTGAGCGGGCGGTCACCGTGCCGTACGATCCGGCGTTCTACCGACCAAAGTTCAAGGACGTGCGGCGGCAGTTCTATGGGGCCTCCCTGGCCGCGTTTGAGCAACTCGCCCGAGAGAAGGGATACCGGCTGGTGTTGGTCGAGCCCTCGCGCGGCGTGAACGCTTACTTTCTGCGGAACGACGTTGGAATTGATATCCCGGCGGTGGCGTCAGCTACGATCCATCCGGATCCGGCAATGGACGCGCAGCCGCTGTTCGATCAGATTGCCACCATGGGACTGACGCTCGTCGATCTGCACCTCCCAAACGGTACTGTCAAGGCAACCATGTCTGCCGACACCCCAACGGGGTGAATCGCGGTAGGGCGTGAGCAGCATAGGCGCGCACGCCGCGCAAACGGATCGCTCGCTATCGCGTCGAGGCGCTTGCACGAATCGTCAGGCAGTCGCTCGCAGGCAGAGGCGACACGAAGCACAAGGCCGGCCCGCAGCGACCACAAAGTCATCACTTCGTCGAGGGCCACGCCTCTTCCGGTGCTTGCGCCGGTCGCTGTTGATCAGGCCGCCGCTCGCAGCCCGTGCGGCCAGGAGAGTCTCGGCAACTGGGCTGCGCAGGTCTCGACAACCGACACAAATATGCGCAGAGTGAAACGGCGCGTCGTGAAGATGTCGCTCAAGGCCAGTCGCGGCATCTGGGATGGAGAGGACGAAGACGGTAACCCGATTGGAGGCATGTCCGAAATGGGCGCTGGCTGGCGCGACACGTCCTCACTCGCGAGTTTCAGGATCGGTTGCGACGGAATTTGGTCGGCTCACATCACATGGATGCCGAGTCTCGTCCTTGCGGAGACAGTTGCAGGTGAGTCGGTTCGTCGTGAGGTGCTTCCTCGCTCGTGGCGGAGCCTGTGACGGACACGCTTCGATACGTTCTTGCTTGACGCGAACACTCTGCCACGCGGCCTGCCACGCGAAACCTGACGGCTCCAGACAGGTTCTGCGGGTTTCTGACCTAGCCTGAATGTGGTGATTTACTGAATGAATGGGAAGAAGTGGTGCGCCCGGCAGGATTCGAACCTGCGGCCTTTGGCTCCGGAGGCCAACGCTCTATCCAGCTGAGCTACGGGCGCGTGCGGAAGTGAGTCGTGCGGGCCTCGCCGTGTGTGGCGAGGCGGGTCTCGTGATACCAGGTCGCCAGTCCGCACCTGCCACACCTGCCATCCGGCGCAAATGGTGCGCCCGGCAGGACTCGAACCTGCGGCCTACGGATTCGAAGTCCGTCGCTCTATCCAGCTGAGCTACGGGCGCACGGAAAGGCCGATCATACCACCCCTACATCGACAGCCCGAACCCACCGTCCACCACCATCGTCTGACCGACGATGCCGCGCGCGGCGTCGCTGCAGAGGAAAAGTACCGCTGCGGCCACCTCCTCGGCGTCCGCGGCCCCGGTCTCACGTGCCTGGGCGGCGAGGGCTTCGTACTCGGGATGGAGCGCGAGCGAGGTGTTCGGCAGTGGCCCGGCGGAGACCGCGTTCACCCTGATGTCCTTCGACTTCAGCTCCATGGCCAAGTACCGGGTCAGTGCCTCCAACGCGGCCTTGCTAGTGCCGATGGCGCCGTACGACGGCAGTACTTTCTGGCTGCCCAGGCTTGAGATGCTCACGATGCGCCCCGAACGTCCGGCCATGAGCGGAACCGCGCGCTTGGCGCAGAGCAGCAGCGCCCGCACGTTGACCGACATTGTGAGGTCCCACTGGTTGGCGCGCACGTCGAGCGTTGGCTTGAACGTGCCGAGCGCGGCGTTGTGCACGAGGATATTTAGGTGCCCGCCGGCCGTTACTATCTCGAACATCGCGTCGATCTCGGCGGCGTGGACGAGATTGGCCTTGACGAGCGTGCCCGATCCGCCGGCCTGCTCGATCTCCTCCAGAGTTCGCTTCGCGCTGTTATCGTCACGCACGTAATTGAGATAGACGTGGGCGCCGTGCTCGGCCAGGCGTTTCGACAGGAGCGCGCCAAACCCGCGCGTGCCTCCGGTGACGAGGGCCCGCCGGCCGGAGAAGTCGAACGTCGTCGCCAGGGAGTCGTTGCTCATACCAGCACCTCGCGCGCGAACTCACGCGCTTCGTAGGTTTCTTCCGTGCCGTCTGGTCGGGTCCGCCATCGCGCGTGTGTCCACCGCCACTGGTCTGGCTCGTCCCGGATCCAGCGCTCCAGGGTGCTGACGATGGCTTGCGTGGCAGCTGTCACAGCCTCGGGGGTTGGGTTGGGTGAAGGCTCGATAAGGGCCAGACGATAGAGAAATCGCCGGTCCGGCTGACGGACGCACGCGCCCACGACAAGCGGCGTCCCGGTATTGAGCGAGAGGAGTGCCGCGAGTCGGCCGGTCGAAGCCGGTCGGCCGAAGAAGTTAACAAACACGCCTCGCGGCCCCGCGTTCTCGTCCAGCAGGATCGCTACGCTCCGCCCCTCGCGCAGCCGAGCCAGCGCGACCATCGCGGCACCGCGCTTGTCGATGAGTTGGCCTGGGCGCCGTGTGCGGAGTCGCCGCACGAGGGCGTCGAGAAAGGGGTTAGCAATATGGCGAAAGATGCCGGCACTACCTTCAGGCGAGCGCAGGTCGGCGATGCCCGCTGCCACCTCCCAGGATCCCAGATGACCTGTGACGAAGACTTTGGGCCGTGGGTCAGCGAGAATACGCTGCTCGAGTTCAGGGTCCTCGCTCCGATAGAGCGCTCCAAGATCGACAGCGCCGCTACGGTAGCGGCGGCCGAACTGAATGCCGTCGGTAATGCTCTCGACGAACCCGGCGAAATTCCGCCAGGCGATCTTCGAGGCGCGCGCCCTGGGCATGCCCGACCCGTAGGCGCGAAACAAGTTGATGCTGGCCACCCGCCGGCCTTTCGGCGATAGCACGCCGAGGAGGTAACCGTAGCCTCGCCCCACTTTGCTTGCGGCTCGCCAGGGAAGCGCCCATAGCGGAAAGGCCAGCAGCAGGACGAGGATCGTGAGCAGGAAATCGCGCGCGAGGATCAGCGGGACGACGACGGCGCGCATAGCCTGGGTGGGCCACCGTCCGAGTCGGCGCGTCATCCCTCGTAACGCCGGAGGACCAGTGACGCCGTCTGACCGCCAAAGGCGAACGAGTTGGAGACCGCGATGCCGACGTTCACGCGCCGCGCGTGATTGGGCACGTAGTCCAGATCGCAGTTCGGGTCCTGGCGATCCTGGTTGATCGTCGGGTGTACGGTCCCGGTCGTCAGCGTCAGCGCCATCACGATGGCCTCGATGGCACCCGCCGCCACGGTGGCGTGGCCGATCATCGACTTGGTGGAACTGACGGGCACCCGTTTCGCCCGATCGCCGAAGATCTGGGCAAGGGCCATGCTCTCGATCCGGTCGTTGGCCATGGTGGAGGTGCCGTGGGCGTTCACGTATTCCACCTCATCGGTCGTCACCGCCGCGTTCCGGAGCGCGCGCGTCATGGCCAGCCGGGCTCCGAGACCGTCCGGGTGCGGGTCGGTTACCCGGTAGGCATCGCAGGCCGACCCGAATCCAGCGGCTTCCGCGTAGATCCTGGCTCCGCGGGCGGTGGCATGACCAAGCTCCTCCAGCACGATCGCCCCGGCGCCCTCGCCCATGACGAAGCCGTCGCGGTCGGCATCAAACGGCCGGCTGGCAGTGGTCGGCGAGTCATTGCGGCGCGAGAGCGCACCAAGCAGGCAGAAGGACGCGAGGCCCATGGGATATAACTCGCTGTCGGCTCCGCCGGCGACGACGATGTCGGCCCGTCCGGATCGGATCCAGTTCATGGCGTCGCCAATCGCCTGCGTGCCGCCGGCGCACGCGGTCATGACGCTCATGGCCGGCCCGCGAAATTCGCGCTCGTTCGCGATGTGTGCCGAGATGGCGCCTGGCGTCCGCCGCTCGGTCATCCGCGGCTTGAGCATGCGTCGCATCGCGTCGTACAGCGCGGGCCAGTCCACGGTCGGGTCCGGCGACAGGCGCGCGCCGGTGCCGCACGGCCCAAACACTTCCTCATGGTCGTAGCTGCCCATTCCGGCCGCCATCGAGACGCCGATCCGATCGGGCGGGGCGGATGCCGGCGTCAGGCACGCGTCCTTGATGGCCTGTCCGACCGCCGCGGCCCCGTACTGGGCGATCTGGCCGCGTAGGCGCCACTCGTCGGACAGGTCGTATGCCTGCCTGAACTCCGCGTCATCGATCTCGGCGGCGATGCGAGACGGGAAGCCAGACGTGTCGAATCTTCGAATATGACGGGCACAGGCCGCGCCGGCCACGAGCCGCTCCCAGAACATTTTGATGTCGAACCCGGCGGCCGAACAGACGCCCATGCCGGTGACGACGACCCGCCGGGGGCCAGTGCTCACAGCTCGCGCGTCTCCAGATAGTCGACGATCGTTTGAATCGTGATGAGGCGGGGAAGATGTTCCCGGCGCAGCGTCGGAGGCAGCCGGTCCCATTTAAATTCCGGCATTCGCTCCTTGAGTCGCGCGATCCCATCATCGATGGCCGCTTGGTCGGTGCCTTCGAATGAACCGCGCCAGAGATCGTCCTCGGGAATCTTGATGCCGAAGTCGCTTTCGAGCCTGAAGAGTAGGTCAAGGAAATCAATCGACTCGGCGCCGAGATCATCCATCAGAGACGAGTGTGCGTGCACGTCCTCGAGTTTGGCGTCGAGCGCGTCGGCGACGATGGCGATGACGCGCCGGACGGTATCTGCGGATGCTTCCTGCGTTGTCATGAAAAGCCCTCGCTGTGTGTGGCGAGCGTCTCGATCGCGAGCGTCGCCGCTTGGCCGGAACAGCCGACCGTGGAACAGATCGTCCGGCTCGGCCCGTTTGCCAGAGCCACGCTGAGTGCGACGTCGATGGGGCCGGCGGCCCCGAGTGCATGGCCGAGTTGAGCTGTGTAGGATACAGCGCGCCTGGAACCACCGAAGACGTGCGCGACCGAGGCGCGCTCGTTCGGCAAGAAGCCGCGGCTGAAGATCGTTGTGCAGACCACCTGCTGGACGTCGTCGGCGGCCCACTCGGCCGAGTCGAGCGCCGCGCGCATCGTTGTGGCGACGGCGCCCTCCGCTGCCCGCGACGGGTCGATCCATGCGCTCCCGGTCGCGTAGCCTCGAACCTCCGCGCGCATCGGCGCGCCACGACGGATGGCCGAGTCGCGGTCCTCCAGGAGGAGAATCGCTGCGCCTTCACCTGGCAGAAACACGTCCTCGCCGTCGCCCGGCTCGAAGAGCCCGGCCTGTTCGTGGCTACCGATGGCGAACGGATAGCGCCCGCTGTCAGAGCCCCCGGCGAGCATAGCGTCGGCGTCGCCGCGACGAATGGCTTCGTATGCCTCGCCGATCGACTGGCTACCAGCGACCCAGTCAGTCATGATGGTGTTGTTTTGGCCCCGGGCGCTCAACTGGATCGCGACGTGCGCGCTGATCATGTTCGGCAGGTTGACGAGAAGCCACAGCGGGTGGAGTCCAGCCAGGATGCGCTCGGCGAAATACGGGATGTCATGTACCGCCCGGTGGTCCGGGTCTGGGCCGATCGCCCTAGCGAGATCGATGGCCTGCAGGTCCGACCCGCAGGATCCTACCATGACGCCCAGGTCATCGCTGCCGCCCTCGACCTCCGGCCAACGAGCATCAGCCAGCGCCATCGAGGCCGCGGCGACCGCGTAACGGGTCACTGGGCTCGACACTTTTAGGGCTTTCGGGATCCGAAAATGAGCGCGGGGATTGAAATCCAGGATCTCCGGCACCGCGCCGGCCGATCGGCCGGTGCGAATGGCCGCGCCCGTCTGTGCCAGGTCATGGCCGAGCGGCGTCACCGCGCCCAGGCCGGTGACGACGACTCGACGCGTTGTCATCCTGGTGCCTGGCCTGCGGCGTTCGCGGCGAGGAGCGCCGGCCCGCCAAGGTCACGGAATATCTCATGCGACCACTGCTCGAAGCTGGCGCGATCATTGGTGGCGAGTGAGAAGTCGAACGCGTGAAACATCAACCGCGCGCCGGCGACGGTGGCGCCGGCAATCTGTACGTTGACATCTACGGCATAGTCATCGGCGTGCATCGATCGGATATCCGCGGTGAGCCGGAGTTCCTCGCCGGGCTCGACCGGTCGGCGAAACTTTGCACTGTGGATCATGGAGAGCAACGGCCATCGCTCAAATCCGAGCGTGGCGGCCAGTAGCCAGCCAGCAGTTTGTGCCATGGCCTCGGTGATGAGTACGCCCGGGATCAACGGATGACCTGGAAAATGATCCGCCAGCACGTCGAGCGTTGGCGGGAACGTTCTTTGGGCCACCGCCCGTTTGCCCGGCTCCAGTTCCAGCAGCCGGTCGATGAGCACGAACCGCACGTTTAATCCTCGATTCCTCTTGATAATTCTACCACCACGGGCTGCTAGTCCCTGGTTGCACGGCTCGTGGAATGTCGCCGCGGTCGCGATTGGGGTACCGCCCCCTGTTGCACCAGGTGGAAGCGGGTTACGTAATGAGCCCGCCGCTGCCACCGCGCCATTTCTGGGATACTTAAACCCATGCACCATGTCGCCGTACGCCTATCTGTCACACTCGGCCTGTGTGTCCTGTTGCTCGCCCCACTGTTGGGCCGTCAGGCGAGTCGCACCCATCCTCTGAGCGGCCGTACATACGCCGGAACCATGGACGTGGCGGGTGCCGCCTGGCTCGACAGACGCGAACGCGAGGCCGAGGAGTCTCCGACGCGTGCCCTGGAGATCATCGGTGTTCCGACCGGCGCGACCGTGGCCGACATCGGTGCGGGATCGGGTTACTACACCATGCGAATGGCCAAGCTGGTGGGTCCATTCGGGCGTGTGTATGCCAACGACATCCAGCAGGGGATGCTGGACATCATCGGGCGGAAGGTGGCGCAAGCAGGCCTCACGAACGTGATAGCCGTACTGGGTGTCGGCGACGATCCGCGGCTGCCGCCCGCGTCGCTCGATCTGGCGCTTCTCGTGGACGTCTATCACGAATTCCACGCGCCACAAGCGATGCTGCGTGGGCTGCACTCAGCGCTGAAGCCTGGCGGCCGACTGGTCTTGCTGGAGTACCGCGAAGAGGACCCGGAGGTGCCGATTCTGCGCTTGCACAAGATGTCGGTGCCGGTCGCAAAGCTCGAAGTGGAGAGCGAAGGGTTCACGCTGACAACCGTCAACGAGGATCTCCCTTGGCAGCACGTGTTGATATTCACCCGCCCTTGATGGCCGCCGCCGGCCTGGTTCGGATGGGTGTCTCGGCCTGTCTCCTCGGGGACCCCGTGCGCTATGACGGTGGTCACAAGCGCGACCCGTTTCTGGTCGAGACGGTTGGGCGCTTCGTTGAGTGGGTGAAGGTGTATCCAGAGATCGAGTGCGGGATGGACACGCCGAGAGAAGCGGTCAGGCTCGTGGACGACGGTCATCGGCTCCGACTGCTCACGGTGAGAACGAGCAACGACTACACCGAAACGATGAACGCCTTCGCCGGCCGCCGCGTCGCCACGCCCGCGTCCTGAGGCACATCGCCGGATCCGTGGCGGCTCGTCTGGAGGACGGTGTGCGTCTGGAGTGGCTGAAGACGATCGAAGACTATCGTATCGGGTTGTTGCCGCTCTCGTCTCCGCTCATGCTCGCGCGCCAGTATGTCCGGTTGCACGATGTGTCGGCACTGGCCGGTCAGAGTTATCTCGACCCGCACTCCGCCGAATTATTGGCCCATCACAACTGACGAGATGCGCGGGCGCGTGTCGCGCCAGTGACCTGTGAAATGGGGTGGGTGACGGGGATTGAACCCGCGGCATCCGGAACCACAATCCGGCGCTCTACCACTGAGCTACACCCACCACGCGAGAAGAGCCTGCAATCGTAGCATAGGGTTTCTCGTGGGAGAGCGCACGCGCTCGCCTCTGCATGCGGCTACGGCGACGGCTAACCAGCGTCGGGTCAAGGCTGGGAGTTGACCAGTGCGTTCACTGCGGCGAGGTTGGCCCGCGCCTCGGCGTTGGTCGGGTCGAGTCTCACGGAGGCATCGAAGTGTTCATGCGCCCGTCCCAGACGATCCTGCGACGCCAACGCCACGCCCATCAAGTTGTGGGTTTCGGCGTCGTCTGGCGCGTACGACAGCAATGTCTCCGCTTCCAACTCCAACTCGGCCCATCGGCCTTGCTTGAAGAGAATGCCCATCAACTGCTTTCGTGCCTCGGTGGTGGTCGGAGCCAGACGAAGCCCCCGGCGCAGCAGTTCGACGGCCTCATCCGGTCGGTCATCGGTGAGGAGAACACCCAGATTGAGGAGCGCGCTCAGGTTGGCCGGCTCCAGTCGGACAGCCTCACGCAGTTCCGTGATGGCATTCGAGTGATCGCCGGCTTCTACCAGTGCGTCCGCGAGTCGCAGACGGCCCTCCGTGGAGGATGGCGCGGTGGCGACAATCGCGCGGTGCTGCTCCACGGCACCCCCCAGGTCGCCGGCTTGCTGGAGAGCCAGCGCGAACTCCTCGCGTGCAGGGACGATACGTGGCGACGTCTGGTGGAGCCGGACGAATTCGCGAAACTCCGCGATTGCTCCGGTGAGGTCCCCCTGCTCCAGAAGCGCGGACGCGAGTGCATGCCGTGCGTTTCCGGAGTCTGGAGCCCCGAGCCGGAGGTGTGCGATCGCGGCCTCGATGTCGCCCGCGTCGCGCAACGCTACGGCGAGGTGTTCGTGGGCGCGGGCATGGGGGCGACGGTCGAGGACGGTCTGCCACATCCCGAGACTCGTTCGGTAGTCACGGTTGCGGACCATGGTGCTGGCGCCGAGTGCCAGGACCAGGATCGCCGTGCCCGCAACCGCCGCCCGTCGGCGGAAGGCACCTGGTCGCGAAGCGGCGAGTTGGTATACCAGGAGGACGACGGTGGCAATCAGGCCGATGAGCGGCAGATACATCCTGCGCTCGGCACCCACCTCAGTTGGAATGGGGATGAGGCTCGAGGCGGGAGCGAGGGTCACGAAGAACCACAGTCCCCAGAACCCGAGTGCCGGCCGTAGCACCATTGCCGTGCCAGTCGCGGCGAGCAAGACCGCGATGATCACCAGGCTCGGAGCCGCCTCTGTCAGTGACAGTGCCTCTGGCGCACCGTAGTCGAAGACGAGGCCGAGTGGCCAGAAGGTGAGTCCCAGGTACTGCGTGATGATCGGCCCCTGGTTCAGCAGATAGGTCCAGCGCGAGACCTGCTCTTCGAACCCGCCTGGCGCAAAGAAGGGTAGTTCCCTGGCGAAGAACGCAAAAATCAGCCATGACAGGGTGAGCAGGCCGTACAGTGGGCACCGTCGCGCCCAGGCGGCCGACCAGGATGGAAACGCGAAGGTCCGATCCCACGCCGCGACGATGAACGGAATCACGAGCGCGGATTCCTTCGAGGCCACGCCACAGAATGCCGCCACCACGGCGGCCAGTTCCCATCGATTGAGCCTTTTACCGTCGAGCCCTCGAATCGCCGCGTACAGCGCAAGCAGGCAGAACAGCGCCATCATCGATTCGGTGCGCTGTGTGAGGTAATTCACGGT
>Ga0115002_10004326_pt1 | contig 17249 bp, 13 predicted proteins | sample ArcticOcean_MG_C_8_FD_89576 | JGI IMG/M metagenome (GOLD analysis project Ga0115002, IMG submission 89576) | Marine microbial communities from western Arctic Ocean - ArcticOcean_MG_CB11_86 | ecosystem: Environmental > Aquatic > Marine > Oceanic | place: Arctic Ocean: Canada Basin | collected... | reverse complement strand
GCGTTCTTGGTGATAACTCCATTGAGCGCGATGGGAAGATTAATCTCGCCCGCCGCTCCCTCGAGAACGTTTGGAAATGGCGAGACTCGCATTGGTAAATGCGAGGGGGCGTCGTTGCGATAACGGAAGTATTCGGATCGGGTGACTTTCGGCAAATCGACTTTGCGAGAAATCGGGCCAGTTGGATCGCCTAACAAAGTCATCGCCAAAGGCTTTCCTGCTTCACCACCCGCAGGGAAGGTGGCGAGCGGTCGCTCAAAATCGCCAATGTGCGCGAGATAATGAACGAAGCGGCTCTCTTTGTAAAGACTTTGACTGATCTCTACGATATAGTCGCCGTCGGTTGGCGCGAGAATCGAAAGAATCGGATCCTGAACGTGCAATGCACTATCGTCTACAGAAGCCAGCTCTTTGCCCGACGCATCAAGAATCCGAACAGCGAGATCGAACTCCGATTCGGCATAGTGTATTTCAGTAAGCCTCACCGAATCAACTTCGACCGAAATGCGTTCCCCTTTCTTGCGACTAATTCGATAACAATCAATATCCTTCTTTCGCCGCGTTTGAATCTGACTCAGAACAGAGACGGACTCGCGCGGCAGTGGCTCAGCCGATTCAGCGGTGTCGTTGCGGCCCGATTCTCCTTGGCCCAACAAATGAATCGGCTCGGCTTGGCTCTTGAAAATAGGGTAGGGCGTCACCCAAAAGGTACTCAATGTCGAAAGCTGCGTGCGAGTTCGCAACTTGAACTGATGCTCGCCAATTGGACAGTCAGGTGCGATGACGAATTTAGCAACTACTTGGTGAACGATCGCGTCGTTTGAGTGCGCCAAATTAATTCGAGGCTGAACATCTTCGATCTGTTTGACGTCGACAGCTTTGATTCCAGGCCGATAGAAAATTATCTCGCGAGGATCTTCTATGTAGTTGCCAAGAATAAGGACTTCGACCATCGTTCCCTGTTGCCCCGCGCGAGTCGGCACGGATTCGATATGGCGGTTTTGTGGTGCCGGAAGATCGGTCACTGTAAGAAGTAGCAAATGGAGCAGGAAGAAAAATGCACTCCAAAAACAACTGCGCAACGAATTGCCCAACGTACGTTCAACACAAACGTCAGGTCGTGGCACACTTTTCTGAGGTCCGAGAGCGCACTTCATATCTAGCTCACCAGCCCCTTCACCAGTTTGCCGCCCTTGATGATCTCGATCGGACGAGTCCCAAAAGCCAGCAGTTCCTTATTCGCATCGATTCCCAATTGGTGGTACACCGTAAAAAGGAAATCCTCGACACTCACTGGATCGCGGGCGGGTTCGGCAGCGGTTGCATCGGAAGCACCGTAGATTTGGCCACGCGTGATTCCGCCGCCAGCGAGGATCATGGAGTAGGATCTGGCCCAGTGATCTCGACCGTTGTCTTTATTGATCTTGGGAGTGCGGCCGAATTCACTGGTAATCATCACGAGCGTCGAATCCAGTAAGCCGCGCTGATCCAAGTCAGTGATCAAACCGGAAATCGCGTGATCTAAAGCAGGTGTTTTGTCTAAGCAGGTACCGCGGACATCGACATGGCAATCCCAGCCGCCGTAGTCTACCGAAATAAATCGAACACCGGACTCAACCAACCGCCGAGCTAACAGCAGTCGCTCATTCACCGCCGCATTCGAATTTCGATACTTCAACTTATAGCCGCGGCCGTAGAGTTCGCGAATATGTTCCGGCTCGTCTGCGAGCGAAAATGCTGCCTGAGCTTTGGGGGAACTGAGCAGCGTGTAAGCTTGTTGATAAAAATCATCCATCGTCGCCAAGGTATCGGCCTCTGCATCGAGTTTGCGGAGACGATTTTCGATCAACTTGCGAGCCGATTTGCGACGCTCAAACTGCTGCGTTGAAACGTGATCCGGGATGGAAAAGTCCTTTACTTTGAACTCGCCGTTCCCACCGGGATCCGCGCCGGTCTTGAACACGCCAAACTTGCTACTGAGGTAGCCAGTACCGCCCGTGAAGCCACTTAAGTTTGGAATCGCAACGTACGGAGGTAGTTTTTTGCGAGGACCAAAGTGTTGCGAAACTACCGCGCCCATCTGCGGATAGTCGATAACTGTCGTCGGAAGGTAACCAGTGTGAAGGTGATACGTTGCTTGGCCATGATCGGGAATGCGGCAGTTGCAACTGCGGACGACGGTGAGTTTATCGGCAATCGCTGCTGTCCTGGGAAAATTTTCGCTGAAAATCTCGCCGGTATTCGTCTTGGCCACATTAAATGAACCGCGGTATTCAGCGGGAGCTTCGGGCTTCGGATCAAACGATTCTTGCGCCGGAAATCCGCCACTCAGATTCAGGTGAATCACACTCTTGGCGGTACCTTCCTTTAGAGCCGGAATGGCCGCCTCCGCCCGCAAAAGATCCGCCAGCGAAAATCCGAGCGCAGAACACACCCCGATTCGCATCGCGTCTCGGCGATTTACCAGCGATTGACTCATGTTGGATTGAGTTACTTGCCGTTTCATTTTTTCACAACTTCAATGTCTGTAGGTTACCGACTGTAAGTCACTGTGATTTCCAAAATCGAATCTCCCCGTTCGTATCCCCACTCACGATCGCGGCTCCGCCACGAGAGATCGCAGCGCTAATCGGAAGTGCCGATTCGATTTTGAATTGTTTCAATTGATTTCCGGCGGGGTCCCACAACCGTACGACTCGATCGCGGCCAGTTGTCGCCAGGTTCCCATTGCTGCCAAACCGCGCGGCGAGTACTCCGTTGGGAATCGTACCGTAGATTCCTTTGGGTCGAGCTGGCGGGTGAGCATTTGCTTTGTTAATTGTTGGCCAACCGTCGGCCACGTCCCACCAAATCACGCGACCGTCTTCCGCAACAGAAGCGAGGAACTTACTATCTGGCCTCCAATCGATCGCGCGAACGGCCGCTTTGTGTTCGGCTAAGCTCAAAATAATTCCACCACCTTTAGCATCCCATAAATGAATACCGCCCGCTCGACCTGCCGTCGCCAGCATGCGACCATCGGGACTGAAAGCAATCGAAGTTATCCAATCGGTGTGCTTCTCGATTCGATATTTCAATTTGCCATCACTGGTGGAGTAAACCTTTACGAGTTTCCCCGTCCCACCCAACGCAATCAATCGCTGATCCGGACTGATATCGGCGGCTAAAACGGAATCGAGTTCGTCGCCGATTTCAGCGAGCCGCTTGCCAGACTCGACGTCGAACAATACTACGCTGCCAGACTGCACGGGGCGACCACCCGCCACGAGTAGCACCGCGCCATCGCGGCTGAAGCGTATGACGTGCGGCACTCCTTCTGGAAATGGAAGCTTGCCAATTTCTCGCTCTGTTTCCGCGTGGAACAACCGAACATGTTCTTGCCCAGACACCGCAACTAATGGAGCCCAAGGACTCGCATCCATAGCCAGCACTGGGAGCGGGCGGACGGTCTCGGGAATCACAATCCCTGGCAAGCTCTTTGGCATTGCGGGGTTTATCGGTTTTGCGTTTGCGTTAACGTTGGGCTTGAATTCGGTACTGCGACTCTCGACCGTCGATTTATCACTATCCGACTCCCGCAGGCCTGTATCGATCCACTCTTGAATCAGTGCGATTTGCATCTTCGCAATGGGAGGCTTATTGGGAGGCATGCGAGCATCGTCGTCTGGATTGGTAATCGCCTCGAATAATCGGCTCTTGCTCGAGCGACCCGCTACGACAACTGCGCCGCCACCGCTCCCCTTCAAAGCAGCTGCGTAGGTCTGCAGATTCAGATCCGACTCTTGTTTGTCTTCACCATGGCACTTGAGACAATGCTGCCGAAAGATCGGCTTAATATCATCGTCGTATGAAATCGGCTCCTCCGCGTGGACGAACGCAACAACTGTGGTCGAGCAAAGAACGGCCAATAACTGGAGTCGATAAATCATCGTTTGATTTTTCCCATATGGATGCGGCCGTTTGGAGTGGAGTTCTGCGCTGGATCGGGGAATTGCTGGGGCTTTCTATTGTAACAGCAGCGTTCGATCCGTTCACGTTTTCCGTTGCGCCAAAACAGATTCGAGAAAGTTGCTGCTATGCCGGAAATACTTAGTATGTTTCTTCCGAATCAATTCGGACGTGTCGTTTCAGGTTGATCATCTTGGTTTTTCAATGGGAGCGTGGCGATGATTTCGGCCATTAGAATTCTTGCGACCTGTTTTGTCGGCTTTGTTATTTCAGGCACTGGAGCGATCGGTCAATGTGACGGGAATCACCCGAAGTTTGATGCCTTTTCAACAGCAAGTGTAAAGCTCGGCCCTTGCCTCTTGAAGCACGCTTCCGTCGACGTTCTTATTGCCGATTCAGTCGCTCGTATCACCCTCACACAAATCGGCGATTGAAACCGCCTTCTAATGGACGGTGGGAAGAAACGGGTGAAACCTTTCAGGCCACTCTTCTTTTTTGAGCAGCAGAATGTACGCAAGAAAGTAAATCCGCCCGCACACGTAAAATCGCGACGGGCGGAATCTTGAAAACGCGTTCGATAACTCTGACACGCTGCCTAACGAGGGCAGGTGTGGAGTTACTCGCGAATCGGTTGACGATGATCGTCTAGGATACTTCGTATCCTTCTAGATGTTCGTGGTATTATCAGCCACAAAGTCTGCTGCAACTCGTTGAATCTAAATGAACTACAAGGATTTCTCCCACGCCGCCGATAGGGCGCGACACGTAGTCCGAACTCTACTCGAAACACTCGGATCGAAGCGGAGTAACATCGACTAGTGTCCCTGACAACATCCTTCGTATCGATGGCCATGGATGCTCGGCGACATCTGTGAATTCAGGCCAAGCTTGTGAGTACGTTCATACGAATTTTGAAATCCATACGACGGCCGTCCTTGGTAGCCTCTGAATTCATCATGAGGTCTGTCCGATTGCCGACAAGAGGATTCGTACGGAACGGGTCGGTCGTCGAATCGATAAGAACGTTCATTTCGCCGCGAGCTTTGCATGGGAAGATCATTGTGATACGCCAAGTTTGACCTCGGTTGGAACTCTCGAGAACAGTTCTCACATAACGCGCGAAATTGCGGAACATCCAATGACGAAGAACCCGGTAGCGAAGAACCCGGTAGCGGAGGAGCCTGTCGCGGAGGAGGCTGTCGCGGAGGAGGCTGTCGCGAAAAATCCTGTCGCGGAGGAACCAGTGATGGTCGAATGTCGGCGGCTCGCGAGTAGGTGCGGGCACTCGATGCTGCTCGAGAAAGCTGAGTTGGCAAAGGCGGTGGACCGCCTTGAGGTCCCTCCTGAATACGACTGTTTGAATCTGTTCTTCCCGAACGGGAGCTTGAGTGCATATGGTCGTGCCCACCGTCGTGGTGATCATGATCGCATTTGTGAGCGCCCCGATATGGGCCAGGCGGTTGAGCATCGAGGCTGCCTTCCATGGAAACAATCCACGTTGCAACTACTATCAACACGAACAACAAACTCGGTAGGTTTTGATTCATGACTGGATACTCCGTTTTCAAAATCTATGTATTCGTGAACGTTCAATGCTATTTCTTCTTGGGCTTCCAGGAATTCCGTTTCTTCGATCTCACGGAATTGGGCATTTGACTCTGCGGTCCATCAAATCGTTGGACGCGATATGATTAGGACCCGTGACGTCTGTTTTGAGTTAATGTTTGTGAGCCGTCTCGAATCCGAAACTCTTGAGCCAGTCCTCCCACTGATGGGCTGCTCGGTGACTGCCAAGAGAAATACTTGCCCAGCGCGGACAACGATAGTGGATGTCGATGTGCCCATCGTGACGTTGTTCTTCCGCCTCGCAACCAATCTGTTTCAATGCCGCTAAACTCGCTGCCGCCGACTGAGCATTGTCAAAATGAACAGATTTCCAGTCAGCCAAGCGAAAACTTACGATCTCTCGTTCTGCAGCCTCGAGCTCCGCTCTAAACAGATCGCCACCAGTAATAAACACAAGGACAACAATTACCGCCCAACTCAACTTTCTGATAGACATCATTCAGCTCCTTACCGACAGAAACAAACAGCAAACGCCGAGCGAGTGCATCGCGAATAGCGACGAGACGTTTCTTCAAATACGCAACTCTTCAATACCCATCGATTCAATACGCAACAATTGTGCCATCGAAGCTGCGTTAGCTTTTTGCAACGAGCCAATGCAACATTAAAAAGGCGGCTGCATACCAAAGAAGCAAGGAAAGCACGTAGAAAGCGACGATAAATGGCGCCGACTTTTCTGCTGATAGCACTCGACAATGTTGAAACCGAAGCAACGCCTCTACCTGCTATCGTGTCAAATTTACAATCGACAGAGTCTCGCAAAGTGAAGAACGAACCGAACCGCCAACCAGTTGGCGAGGCGGCCTGGGCGACTACAACGATTTCGTGGCGTGCTTTATCGTTCCAAGGTAGAAGGCGGCACAGGTGTGATTTGCCGTCGGCAGAATTCGTGTTTCTTCAATTCATGTAATTAGTGCGATTCGTGGTGCCTTCTCTTTTGCAGAAGGAGTTTTGGTTGAGCACCACGAATAACTCGAATTACACGAATAGACCTGGATGTACTCGATTTCGGTTGGCAGCACGAATGTTGCCCGAAGCGTACGGACCCAATGTACTGTCGACCATCGGTCTGTTCGAGCCAAGCGATTCGTTTTGTGTTGCTTAAAAACAGATTCGAGAAAGTTCCTTCTCTGTGGGGAATAACTTGGCACGCTACTTCCGAATCAATTCGGACGTGTCGTTTCAGGTTGATCGTCTTGGGTTTTCGTTGGGAGCGTGGCGATGAATTCGGCCCATAGAATTCTTGCGAGCTGTTTTGTCGGTCTTGTTATTTCAGGCGGAGGAGCGATCGGTCTATGTGACGGAAAACACGCGGAGTTTGATGCCTTTTCACAAGAAGGTGTAAAGCTCGGCCCTTGCCTCTTGAAGCACACTTCCGTCGACGTTCATGTTGCCGATTCGGTCGCTCGTATCACCGTCACGCAAGAATATCGAAATCGTTTTGATGTGAAGGTGAACGCAGTCTATCTATTCCCACTCTCGAATCGATCGGCCGTCGACAGGATGACAATGACGGTGGGAGATCGAGTCGTTCGGGGCGTTGTCAAAGAACGGTCGAAGGCCAAACGCGAGTATGAACACGCGAAGCGGGCAGGCAAAGTTGCCAGCCTATTGGACCAAGAGCGACCAAATATCTTTACTCAGTCAGTTGCCAACATCGGGCCTGGTGCAGACGTTCAAATCTCGATATCGTACTGCGAAACGCTGAAGTGGAAAGACGGCCAATTCAATTTCGAATTTCCAATGGTGGTGGGACCGCGGTACATCCCTGTTGATCAGGCGACCCAGGTCCCCGATGCGAAGCGTATCTCGGCCTCGTATGCACTGCCTGAAACTCGAACCGGCCACGATATTAGCCTCAAGATGACTATCGATGCTGGCGTTCCAATCCGTGATATTCAATCGCATCAACACGATATCGAAATTGACTATTCGCCTGACAAACGACGCGCAATTGTGCAACTTAAGAACAAGAAGACTGTGCCCAACAGGGATTTTGTTCTCACCTACCGAACGGCCACCGACAAGATCCAAGACTCTTTGCTGACTCACACGGATCGACGAGGCAAGTTCTTTTCTCTAACGCTTGTCCCTCCTCGCCAGGTGACCCCCGAAGTTCATATTCCTCGGGAAGTTATTTTCGTAATCGACAAAAGTGGATCGATGAGCGGCTTTCCGATTGAGACGGCCAAGGAGGCAATGAGGTTGTGCATTAAACGCCTTCATCACAACGACTCTTTCAATCTCATCACCTTTTCAGGCGGACTTGGCAACTGCTTTGAAACTGCAGTACCCAATTCAAAAGCAAATCGACGAAAAGCGATCGAATACCTCGCTAACTTGCACGGCAGCGGCGGCACCAAAATGCTAACGGCGATCGAAGCTTGCCTGTCCGGAAAAAGAGATCCGAAGAGACTACGGTGTGTTTGCTTAATGACCGATGGATACGTGGGCAACGACGGTCAAATCATCGATACCGTTAAGCAGTACGTCGGCAACGCAAGAATATTTTCATTTGGAATTGGTACCAGCGTGAATCGCTACTTGTTGGACTCCATTGCATATGAAGGTGGCGGCGAGGTGGAGTATGTCTTATCGAATGCCGCCTGCCGCGGTGCGGCCGAACGTTTTCACCAGCGCATTCAGGGCCCCGTTCTGACAAACATTTCGCTCGACGTCTCAAGGTTAGCCGATAGCTGCTTTGGCTTGAGCGGCGACGTTGTCGGCGGTGATGCCGAAGTGTTCGTACAGTTGTTGGAAGGGGCCAGAGGCGCCAAAGCTGTCCATGCCAACGAACTTGCCCGTCGAACCAATGTACTTGTCCCAACCTTGGCGAATGCCAGCTTCCACACCGACTCGAGCGGTAACCGCTGGCGGAAGAACGCTGTCGATGTAGCTTTGATCTTGCTGGTCAAACAATTCCCAACAGGGAAGACTGACAACTCGAGCTTTCACGCCATCGGCAGTGAGCTTGGCTTGAGCTTCTACACAAATCGGAACTTCACTTCCGGTTGCTGCGAGAATCACTTCGGGGTCGCCATCGCAGTCAACCAATACGTAACCACCTTTGGTTGTGCCTTCGGCCGTCGCGTGTGAAGCGTCCATCGTCGGTAGATTCTGTCGAGTCAAAACCATCGCGGCAGGATGATCGCTGGTCTGCATGGCGACTCTGTACGAACCAGCAACTTCATTGGCATCAGCTGGTCGATAAACCATCAGGCCAGGAATGGATCGGCAGGCCGCGAGATGCTCTACAGGCTGGTGAGTCGGTCCATCTTCGCCGAGGCCAATCGAGTCGTGCGTTAACACGAAGATTACAGGCTGATGCATGATGGAACTCAATCGCATCGACGGTCGCATGTAGTCGGTGAAAACGAAGAACGTCCCGCAGTAAGGTCGCAAACCGCTCAACGAAAGTCCGTTACACATAGCTGCCATCGAGTGTTCGCGAATGCCGAAGTGGAAGTTGCGACCCGCGTAGTTATTGGCACTGTAGTGTCCTACTTCATCGTACGTGAGCATCGTCATATTCGACGGAGCGAGGTCGGCCGAACCGCCGAGGAACGACGACATGTTTGGTGCGATACCGTTGAGCACTTTGCCCGAGCTAACTCGAGTCGCCAATCCTTTTGCATCGGCATCGAATACTGGAATGTCTTTGTCCCATCCCTCGGGTAGCTGGCCAGACCAAATTGTTTCGAGTTCGGCGGCGAGCTCGGGATGAGCAGTTTTGTATTCGGCAAACTTCGCTTCCCACTCGTCGCGTTGTCCCTTACCACGCACACCAACGCCGTCGGCAAAGTGTTGCTTGACTTCATCGGGAACGAGGAACTTCTCGTCTGCGGGCCATCCGTAAGCTTGTTTGGTCAACTTGATTTCATCTTCGCCAAGTGGAGCACCGTGAGCGGCGTGCGAGTTGGCTTTGTTGGGCGAACCGAAACCGATGATGCTCTTCAGTACAATAAGCGTCGGCTTGTCGTTGGTGTCTTGGAACTCTTTCAAAGCTGCGGCAATTGCTTGGACATCGTTGGCGTCTTCGACGGTGACAGTATTCCAGCCGAGTCCTTCAAAACGCTTGGCCACGTCTTCGGAGAAAGCGAGTTCTGTTTCGCCTTCGATCGTGATGTTGTTGTCGTCGTAGATCCAGCACAGGTTCGATAGTTTGAGGTGGCCGGCAAGCGATGCCGCTTCGCAGCCGATGCCTTCCATCACGTCGCCATCACTACACACCACGTATGTGTTGTAATCGAAGAGATCAAAGCCATCTTTGTCGAAGCGAGCCGAGTACCATTTTGCGGCAGCAGCAATTCCGACACTCGTCGCGATGCCCTGACCTAGCGGGCCCGTTGTCATTTCAATTCCAGCTGCGTCGCCGTATTCGGGGTGTCCAGCACAAGGGCTGCCCAGCTGACGGAAGTTGCGAATGTTGTCCAAAGTGATCGATGGCTCGTCCGTCGCGTTGCCCGCGTCGTCGACCGCCTTCACTCCAACCAAATGGAGCATAGAATAGAGCAACATCGAAGCGTGACCACAGGAGAGCACAAAACGATCGCGACTTGGCCAGTTAGGTGCCGCGGGATCGTATCGCATCGCTTCGTTCCATATCGCATAAGATACGGGAGCCAATGCCATCGGCGTGCCGGGGTGTCCACTATTGGCCTGTTGAACGGCGTCCATCGAAAGTGTGCGAATTGTGTTTATGCTAAGCTGTTCAATCGTCGTAGTGGATACTGACATGCGTAAAATCTCTTCGTGCCAAAAATAATCTTATTTACTAACCGACAAAATCAACCGCGCTGGTCCACCGCTTGTTGAAGCGGGACTTCAGGTGGGTATGAGGAAGGCATTGCAGGCTTAACTTGCTTACCTATAGGGGTTTTTGTCCGTCCCGAATCAGATAATTTTAATGGTTTACCTCCCCATTCGTCAACGAGGTCACCAGCAACGACAACTCTCCGCAGAATCGCAGGAAAGTCATGAATAACGAGCACTTACAACAAAAGTCGATCGAGCAAAGAATCACAGATGTCGAAGCTCACCTCGCGCATTTGCAGAAAATCAACGACGAACTCAGCAACGTAATGTTCGGTCAACAAAAGCAAATCGCCGCCATGGAAAAACTAATCGGCCATCTACAAAATCGAATTGGCGATATCAAGTTCCAAGAAGAGGAACCGCGAACGCTCGAAGATGACCGCCCTCCGCATTATTAACGAGGGAATTCGCAAGTGACCTGAAACGGTCAAAATGGCCATGCCGCGGACTTGTAGTGAAGAATGCGGTGAACGCTATGTCGTTATCATTCTTGTCACTCATTCTTGTCGAAGTCATCTTTCTTTACGCCGAAGGCGTTGCCGCAGTAGCCTGGGGTCAGTTCCCCGAGCCCCAGCGAGGTAGAACGCCACCCTAGGTATTGCAGCCTAAATCGCACAAGGGCGAGCCAACACGCTTGGCTATCACAACGCGTTATCCGAGCCCTCAAACGCCGTCGACTCGATATTGATGATATGCGTAGTGTGACAGTCAAAGCTGACGGTAACCGTCCGCCAGAATGGCATGCCATCCCAAGATATCGTCTCGCCATGGCCTCGTCTAACGAAGTTCCTAAACCCTCCCCGGAGCTGAGACTCCGACCCTCCCAAAAAAGGGAGGGTGACTCGCGTTGCGAGTTGATTTCGAGAAGAGTCCGACGGTTCGAGATCTGGGTAATGGCCAGCCAGGATGGCCATGCCACGGTCTCGTCCTGCTACTTTTCTACTCCAAACGTCAATACCGGCACAATTCGAACGTTGGTTATGCACACTTTCCTGGTTGCGGGGGACAAAGCCAACTATCTAATTGCCGAGTTCGCTAAAGCCGAAGTAGGTTTTATCGGACTATCAACAGATTGATTATGGGGCGGGCTGACGGAACGGCACCAATCTAGTCAGATTTCGGAGATAAGTAACATGCTGCCGCAAGGAAATCCTGTCGTACTCATCATCGACTCAGACGCCATTACTATGACGGGCGTCGCCGCTGTCCTCGACATGTCGGGCTACGAATGCCATTGCGCTCGCGATCGCGAAGCTGCGATGAAAGGTGCAAAACAACTTCCACTCGACCTAATCATTTGCGACGTCGAACTCGAAAACGAATCGGGATTAGACCTCTGCCGTGACATTCGTCTGGAACCCAACGCCGAAGACGTACCTGTCATTTTCGTCTCCAACAACCAAATGCCCGACATCGTACAACGCTCGCACGATGCTGGTGGCTTTTATTATCTTCGCAAGCCCTACGATCCAGATGTCATCGTCGAACTCGTAGAGAAAGCTCTGTGGATGCCGCACCTCGTCAACACCCGAGTCAACCAAACTCACGCACCAATGGGAATTGGGAGAAACAGATCGGGTTCGTCCATCGACAACTAAGACGAAAATCTGCAAAGCTGCGCCAACGAATCAAAAAAGAAGACTCGATGCTTAGAGAAAGCGTCGAGTCTTTTTTATTCTCTGCGCTCTTTCTCCTAATCATCCTTTCTCCTAATCATCTTGATCTCCCCGACGAATTCGGACCAGCGTGCTGCCTAACGCGCAAACGCTATTGCGATGCCTGAAATCGGATCGAGCGTGACTGGAGATTAAGATTAAGCAATGAGAGTAAGAGTGAAGAGCTGTTGAATCACTCGAGCTTCTTACTCTTGCTTGTTTTCAATTTCATCAGACTTGGGAGAGTGAAGTTCCCATCGAAATACCCGGTGCGGGAAGTTTAGAACTACCCATCAAATACTGATCGATCGATCGAGCCGCTCCACGTCCTTCATTGATCGCCCAAACGACGAGCGACTGACCACGGCGGCAATCGCCTGCGGCGAAGACACCGGGAATACTAGTCGTGAACGCACCGTGCGTAGCTTTGTAGTTGGATCGCTCGTCCAGATCGAAGCCGAGCATTTCGGAGACATTGTGTTCAGGTCCGAGGAAGCCCATGGAGAGCAAGATGAGTTCCGCTTTCCATTCGCGTTCGCTGCCTTCGACTTCTTTCATGTTCCATCGACCCGAGTCGTCTTTGGTCCACTCGACTTGCACGGTCTTGATACCAGCAACATTGCCGTTGCCGTCGTCGATGAATTCTTTCGAGAGTACGCAGAACTCGCGGGGATCGTTGCCAAACTTTGCCGAAACTTCTTCGTGACCATAATCCACTCGGAAGATCCGCGGCCACTGCGGCCAGGGATTATCGGGAGCTCGCTTTTCGGGCGGCTGCGGAAGCAACTCAAAGTTGACCATGCCAGTGCAACCGTGCCGCAGCGATGTACCAATGCAGTCGCAACCCGTATCGCCACCGCCAATGACGATGACGTTTTTGCCTTCGGCACTAATGTATTGACCGTCTTCCAACTTACTATCGAGCAAACTCTTGGTGTTCTTAGTCAGAAACTCCATCGCGAAATGAACGCCCTTCAATTCGCGGCCGGGAATGGGTAAGTCGCGTGGTTTAGTCGCACCCGTTGCCATCAGCAGCGCGTCGTTGTCGGCGATGAGTTCTTTAGGATCGACGTTGTCGCCCACGTTTGCATTGGTGACAAACTCCACACCTTCTGCGCGAAGCAGATCCAAACGTCGCTCGACGACGTCTTTGTCCAGTTTCATGTTTGGGATACCGTACATCAACAGCCCGCCGATGCGATCGGCACGCTCGTAAACGGTTACCTTATGACCAACTTTGTTCAGTTGATCGGCAGCAGCCAATCCCGCAGGTCCCGAACCGACGATCGCGACTTTCTTACCGGTTCGTTCCTTCGGCGGATTCGGTTTCACCCAACCTTCGGCAAAGCCGCGGTCGATGATGGCGTTCTCGATATTCTTGATCGTGACTGCAGGTTCAATAATCCCCAAGACGCAAGCGCCTTCGCAGGGAGCCGGACATGCTCGCCCAGTGAACTCGGGGAAGTTGTTCGTGCTATGCAAACGATCAAGAGCTTCGCGCCAACGACCGTGATAAACCAAGTCGTTCCATTCCGGAATCAAGTTTTCGATCGGACATCCCGTATTGGATTGACAAAAGGGAACGCCACAGTCCATGCAACGAGACCCTTGCGTCTTCAGATGAGCTTCTTCGGGATCCGTATAGATCTCGTCGTAGTCATCGACTCGAATGATCGGCAATCGGTACGGAACAGCTTGTCGTGGAAACTCTTTAAATCCGGTTGGTTTTCCCATCGGTCTTCACTCAATTCATTCTAAACAATGTTTTTATCAACTTCACTTGGAACAGCTTGGCTGCTTACAGCCTGTTTACTGACAGCTTGCTATTTGCTGTGCAGTTCCTCGTGAAGTGGCGTGTCTTCGTCGCCCCGCTTTGCTCTTTCGGACAACACGCGTTTGTAATCGATCGGCATGACCTTGATGAACTGCGCCACGCTTGCGGGCCAGGCATCCAAGAGTCGCTGAGCTACTTCTGAACCGGTGTGATCGACATGAAGTTCAAGCATCTCAAGTACTTCGCCTACGTCGCTCGGTTCGACGAGTTTTTCGAGTTCGACGAGGTCGAGATTGCACTTCTCCATGAACTCATCTTTGTCGGCCACAACATAGGCGATTCCACCGGACATACCTGCGGCGAAGTTGCGACCAGTCGGGCCGAGAATGAAAGCTCGGCCACCCGTCATATACTCGCAAGCGTGATCGCCAACGCCTTCGACAACTGCCCACGCTCCACTATTGCGTACACAGAATCGCTCGGCGGCCACGCCGCGGAAGAACGCTCGACCATCCGTCGCACCGTAAAGAGCGACGTTGCCGATAATGATGTTCTCTTCTGCGACGAACGTACTTTCCTTTGGCGGATAGATCGCGATGCGGCCACCAGAGAGTCCCTTGCCGACGTAGTCGTTGGCGTCGCCTTCCAGCTCGAGCATGATGCCACGGGCCAAAAACGCACCAAAACTCTGTCCAGCAGATCCGTTGAACTTGAAGTGAATCGTGTCGCTCTTCAGTCCCGCTTGTCCCCAACGCTTAGCAACGTTGTGACTGAGAATAGTGCCGACGGTCCGATTCGTGTTTACAATGTCTAGTTCCTCATAGACTTTGTCACCGTTTTCCAAAGCGGATTTAGCCAGCTCGAGCAGTTTATTGTCCAACGCTTTTTCAAGTCCGTGGTCCTGCTTGATCTTGCAAATCACTTCGACTTTGTCGTGCGGCTTGGCAGCTGCCGTCAGAATTGGAGTCAAATCCAATCCGTCCGACTTCCAATGAGAAATCGCGTCGCTGGCATCTAACGCATCAACCCGGCCAACCATTTCGTCGATCGTGCGGAAGCCGAGCTTCGCCATGATCTGACGAGCTTCCTCAGCTACCATGAACAAGTAGTTTACGACGTACTCTGGCTTGCCATCGAACTTCTCGCGCAGCACGCGGTCCTGAGTCGCGATCCCAACGGGGCAAGTATTCAAATGACACTTCCGCATCATAATACAGCCGAGCGTTACTAATGGAGCGGTCGAGAAACCCATCTCTTCTGCACCGAGCAATGCCGCGATGACGACATCCCGACCCGTCTTCAATCCGCCATCGGTTTGCAAGACAACTCGACTGCGGAGATCATTCATGACCAACGTCTGATGAGTTTCGGCGATGCCAAGCTCCCACGGCAATCCGGCATGCTTGATACTCGTCAGCGGCGAAGCACCGGTTCCGCCCGTGTCACCCGAAATCAGAATATGATCGGCGTGCGCCTTGGCAACTCCGGCGGCAACTGTTCCAACTCCGACTTCCGAAACCAATTTGACCGAGACGCGAGCTGACGGATTCGAGTTCTTCAAATCGTGAATCAGTTGAGCCAAGTCTTCGATCGAGTAGATATCGTGATGAGGTGGCGGACTAATCAGTCCGACGCCTGGCGTCGAGTAACGAATACGAGCGATGTTTTCATCGACTTTGCGCCCAGGCAACTCGCCACCTTCACCCGGTTTCGCACCTTGTGAAATCTTGATCTGAATTTCGTCGGCGTTGGCCAAGTACCAAATCGTTACACCAAAGCGCCCCGAGGCAACTTGCTTAATTGCAGATCGCTTCGAGTCACCGTTGGGCAACGGCGTAAATCGGGCGGGGTCTTCACCGCCTTCGCCAGTGTTACTTTTGCCACCCATGCGATTCATGGCGATCGCCAACGTCTCGTGAGAATTCGCGGAGATCGAGCCAAAACTCATCGCGCCCGTACAGAATCGTTTCACGACTTCCGACGCTGGCTGAACTTCCTCAATCGGGATTGAGCCACCGTTAACGCTTTCGTTGAACTTCAAAAGTCCTCGCAACGCACAGCGAGTGCGGGCGTCGTTGTTGACGTGATTGGCAAATCGCGAGTAAGACGATTCGTCGTTGGTACGCGAGGCGACTTGCAAATCGGAAATCGACTGCGGGTCCCACATGTGACGCTCGCCTTCAGCTCGCCAATGGAATTCGCCAGGATTAGGCAGCGACTTCAAACGATCCTCTTCGCGAGCTGGATAGCCAAGTTCGTGACGTCGCAAAGTCTCTTTCGCCAACACTTCGAAATCGACGCCCTGAATACGGCTGGCTGTACCGACAAAACAGCGTTCAATGACTTCGTCTCGCAATCCGAGTGCCTCGAAAATCTGAGCACCCTTGTACGACGCGAGCGTCGAAATGCCCATCTTGGCCATCACTTTCAACATGCCTTTGGCAACGCCTTTGCGATAAGCTGCCACGATGGAAGGATCGTCGTGGAACTCTTGACTGTCCAACAGATCGTCGCGCCGAGCTTGCCACAACGACTCGAAGGCCAAATACGGATTGATCGCATCTGCTCCGTAACCAACCAACAAACAATGGTGGTGAACTTCGCGAGCTTCGCCCGTTTCCAAAACGATACCAATCCGAGTCCGTTTGGCCTGTCGCACTAAGTGGTGGTGAACCGCTCCACACGCCAACAAAGTACTGACGGGAACTCGGTCTGCCCCAATGCCGCGATCGGAAAGCACGATCAGGCTGAAACCATCGTCGATCGCCTTCTCCGCCTCTTGGCAGATTCTGTCGATCGCAGGAAGCATTCCCGCTTCACCTTCCGAAGCCGGAAATGTGATGTCGATTGTTTTAGTCTTCCAATCGCCTTTGTCCAGATTCTTGAGAGCCGCAACTTCCTCATTAGTAATGATCGGATGCGGAATCAAAAGGCGATCTGCATGCTCGGGCGTGACGTCTAACAGGTTGCGTTCCGGTCCGATGTAACATTCCAACGACATGATGATCTCTTCGCGTATCGAATCGATCGCCGGATTCGTCACCTGAGCGAATAGCTGCTTGAAGTAATCGTAGATCAATCGCGGCTTGTCACTTAAACATGCAAGCGCGGAATCATTACCCATCGACCCAACTGGATCGCGCTTTTGAGTGATCATCGGGATGAGCATGAACTGCATGGTTTCCATCGTGAAACCAAATGCCTGCATACGCTCGAGCAACGTTTCGGGATTAAAACCATGACGCTCTTTGCCAGGTCGCAAGTCGCGCAATTCGACGCGGTTCTCACGCAACCAATCCGCGTAAGGACGTTGAGCTGCATACTTGCTCTTCAGCTCTTCGTCGGGAACTAATCGCCCTTCCTCAAAGTCGATCAAGAAGCACTTACCGGGCTGCAAGCGACCCTTCTCTTTTACTACTCGTGGATCGACG
>Ga0115002_10004325_pt1 | contig 17251 bp, 24 predicted proteins | sample ArcticOcean_MG_C_8_FD_89576 | JGI IMG/M metagenome (GOLD analysis project Ga0115002, IMG submission 89576) | Marine microbial communities from western Arctic Ocean - ArcticOcean_MG_CB11_86 | ecosystem: Environmental > Aquatic > Marine > Oceanic | place: Arctic Ocean: Canada Basin | collected... | reverse complement strand
TTTTATTTGTGCTAGTATGTCCTTGGCAATTTATTCCTGGATAATAGACACATCCATACCCTCCCTGACTTAATATTTTACTCATATAATTAAAAAAGATTTTTAATTATATTGCTGTCCGTGTTTCTCTAATAATTTTTTGTAAAAATAAAATATCTGTTTTTATATGTCTTCTTAATCTTACAGTTCATCTCACGCCCATCAATATCATTTTCCTTACAAATATTGTTAATCTCACCTTTTAACAGCACAACCTGTTCTTGACAAAAAGTCGCATATCCTGATGCGGGCGAATAATCTTCCATCTGGGAATTTTTTGCAATATGTTGGTCCATTGCTTCTAAAAGTTCCCCAGACACAGTAATGTATTGGCGCCTATTTTTCGGTTCCTTTTTTTCAGCAGACTTTTTCCTAAAATAATACCTTCCAGCCTTATACATCTTATCATTAACGTCACCCTGATAATTAAGCTCGCCAAGACGGTCTTCTTCCCGTTTAATAATTTCGCGGTTGTCTTCTGACCAGACCACCCATGCCTCCTTGTATGTTTTACGGTCATCGTATTGGTGAAGTTTTGAAAATGATTCGACCATTGTCATAATTTCAGGGGAAAATTTAAAACGATAGACCATGGTTACTGGTGGGTTTGGAGAACTCTCTTGAGACATTTGTTGCTGTATATTTGTTGCCGTTAAAGTTTTCAATTTTTAGATATAATACGAAATAATATGGTATGATATATCATGTATGCTTTATATAAACTTCCATTTTTTGATAATAGAAATAAATGTTACAGAAATATAATTAAAATTAGCAGCATGCCCAACGGAGCCCTTAAAAAACGTGTGCGTCGTGTTAATTTACCAAAATTATCTCCATTTAAAAATAATTGTTGTGATTTCCAAAATGAATCGTGTGTTTTAGCAATTACAAATAAGAACGGGGAACTAATGAATGTCGATGAAATACCCCAATTGTTTGAATTTCTTGTTCTTAATAATTATAAAATAGATACTAGCATCACAAAAATGATGAATCAGTCACAGGTGAAATTTACTGATCCATTTATTTGTTTCATCAGCTGTATTTAACTATTCTTGCTTTTAAAGGTCGCAAAATTTATATCATAAAATTCGTTATCTAAAACAACCTCCTTGTCCTCAGACTTATGCTCTTCTACCTTGCCCTTAAACGTAAAACGAGTTCCATAGTAAGCTATATTTTTTTTTGAACAAACCTTTAACTTCGCAAATACATCATCCATCTTTGACTCTTTGCGTTTCGGGCTTTCTATTTTTTTATGTTTTTCTTTAAAAAGCTTTTTGCAATCATATTTTAATACATAAGCTCTAGCCGCACTTTCTAAATAATCATATGGGCATGTGGACTTCCCTGGATTTCCCGTAAAATAATACCAAAAACATTCATTCTCATGATTATAAAGCAACAATAACTTTCCTTTTGGGGTTTTCTCTAAAATAGTGCAATTAGATAACGATGCAAGAAAATCATCATCTAATTCTCTCTCCTCTAAAATATCATATTCCTCCTTATATTCATGATCGTAATGATCGCTTGCCTTTTCTTCTATATGGTATCGAGCAATCCCTAAATCACGATCATAAAATAAGGATACAAAATAGAAGCTAACGGCCGCCCCGTATAATAATACATATATTGTTGTAGAGAATTCTAAAAAATTAATTAGTATGCTCATTAGTATAATATATATAAAATTTTTTATATGTTTTCCGTAATACGTTTTTCCCATAATAAATCTATTTCTTTGTCAAGATTTTTTAGTTTTATTCTTAAAAATCTATTGTTATTTGGGTGTAAACAAACCAAAAACATATCCTTTATTTTTTTATTATAATTTTTCTCCAAAATTCTTTTATACATATTTAATTGTAAACTATAATGCCAATAATTTGCATTTGGCAAATAATCCATATCTGGTAATAATGCCCATTCATCAAACCCATTTGTCTTCCTTAATTCTTTTACACGCTTCCAATCATAAATGGATAAAGAACCATCCTCGTTTTCAAATAACATATCTATTGACCCTGCAAATTTTGCTTCTTTGTCATAGATCATCCATTCTGTGCGATAGGGCTTTAGCTCAGAATATCTTTTTGTAAACTCTATGAAATAACTATATTCTATTGAATCATTTACTTTCGGACAATTATTATAATAACACTCAATACACTCATGCAAATGGGTTCCTGCTGCTGATGCATTTTTACCATTATCACTCCAACTTTTTTTAATTTCTTCTCCTGTCATATTCCCATACTTCTTTGTGCGATTTCTTGAATTCATCGTGTTAGCCAATGCTGCGTCTGCATTAAATTTCGGAAACCAACTATGAATATATTGAGTCACTGACTGAAAACCCGAATCACCGTCTATTGTATAGATATGTGGTCCCTCGTCAAATGTTATACTCTCATCCCTGCTGTGAACATTTTTCTTTGCAAGATAATCCATTCATATATATTAAATGATTATCTTTACTTGATTTATTATATTATTTAATTTCTCAAGGGTATATAATGAAAAAAACGGAAAACTATCTGAAATATGTTTTATTTGCTATAATTCCTATACTGTTTATTATGCCTTATGGTAAATTTAGATGCACTCATAAAAAATTTAAAGATCCATTAGAAACCTCCCTCTTCTGGGGCTTAGATGGGTGGTCCGCTACTCATTTTTTCTGGTATATGATTGTCGGCTATGTATACCCAGAAACATTTATTATTTCAACTATTATCGGTATTTGCTGGGAACTATTTGAACATTATTATGGTACAGAACGACCGGGTTGGTTGGGCGGCTATGGAGATTGTGACAATCTTGCAACGGATAAGGCAGGTGGCAATTGGTGGTATGGAAAATGGTCCGATGTTGGTTGTAATATATCTGGATTTTTAATTGGACAATACATGAAGACAAATAAAATATATTTAAAATAAAGAAAATGCCTAGATAACCAAGAGTTTAAAAATAATTTAGCATGTATTTATAATATTACCCAATTATATGTTATATTATATAGATATCGCTTTTACAGGGATTTCTAATTTTGAATTTATGAAAAATTATATAAAAAACATTGCAAAAAAATACAATTACTCACATTATTATATTTCACATGATATACGACAAGGTCGCGGGAACTCAGATGTTAAATGTGTTATGACTGTTCAGTTTTCAGATAATAATGTGGCAAACATAACAAAATTTTTAAAAACAATAATGATGATCCACAACGTTTATATTGAATCCATTTATAATAATATATGATTCCTATCAAGGATTTATTGATTTTATGGAAAAATAACATAAATAGTGCTTTTATATTATTGTAATGAAAATTTTTAGACAAATGGAAATATATAAAGAATCAAATCTACCAGATAAAGGATGGATACAAGGGTGCTTTATTTGTTATACACCCACTGCCTATATTAGGGAGGAGGGAACATTTGAAAATAATGATTTTACTACTGAGTATTCTGTTTTTTTATGTCACGACTGCCATAAGCTGATAAAATATTCAGTTGACATTAAAAATGAATATGACAATAGTATTGATATTTATATTAAGAAACACGGGATTTAGGGTTTTACACACCCGTGGAACCAAAACCTCCAGCACCACGCTCTGTGTGTCCGAGTTCTTCAAGACTGTTCACCAAGACAGGAAATATTGGATGTTTAAGATCTGGTCCACAAATCTGTAACAAACGTGTATAAGCTGGTGGGTGGAACGAAGGTAATGCCGAACCTCGGTGGTCAAATGCCCCAATTAATCCACCACGGTAGCCCGAATCAATAATTCCTGCGCTATTTGCTAGCCGCCATGGTGTCTTTGTACCCAAAGACGAGCGTGGATGAATATAATAGGCTGTGGGAAAATAACACGAATCGTTGTGTTCATCAACATATACATGATCCATAGAAGCATGAACCCTATGATTGATCGTCATAGCATATGCTGTGTTGGAAATAGCATCGGACTCGGGGGGAACAAACAGATCAAATCCTGCGTCAAAATGCACTGGAACATGATGTTTGACCCATGACTGTTGGGCTGTGTGAATTAGTTGCTGACGCTTTGAAACCGCATCTCTGTATTTTTCCAGAAGAATGGGGTCTTGAGAATTAACATAAATCTTTAACAAATAATATGGGAACTCATAGCGGGGTTGGAGAGGGGTGTGTGGTGAAGACATAATGATTTAAATTGTTGTTTAATATTTTAAATCAATTTTCAAGGGTTATATTGTGTGAAATATAATTCTTATAATAATCCAAATATTAATTACCACTGCCCAGGCTATGAAAATACGATGAGCTAACTCTTGTGTTAATGGGACATCTATTTTTTTTAATAATGTAAATGGTGCTGTCCAAGGTCCATACCAGTCTTTTGTTTGCCACAATTCTCTTTCTATTTTTGTACAAATACACCCATTATAATATAAATGTAAACCACATATTATTAACCAAATTATTATTGATATAAAAAATAACCAAGTAAAATCAAATATAAATAACCCTAATAAGAAAAAACCTACTACTATCCAATGAATTATTAAAACAAAAAAACCATTTTCGCTATGATTGGGATTTATTTTATACAATTTATTTTTAACGATATTTACTACATATTTAGTATTTTTTTTCCTACTCTCTAAATCAAACATAATTTAAATAAATATTAAATTATGTTTATTATACCTCTATTTTGTTATGTATCTATTTCACACACCTGGGTTTTGTTCATCTGGCATTTCATCCAATTGCAGGGCAACATTCCACCATCAATTGCTTCTTCGGGTGTTAAGAAATTTGTATCACAGCCCGTTCGTATAAGCGTCATGGGAAATGCGGACTTGCAAGGTGGTGTTGGCAAACAATTCTTCTTTTGCAAAAACCCACGCTGATATTCACTTGACGATACGGGAAGCACGTTTAATTTTTTAGAATAAGCCTCGCGGACATATTTTTTGCCACCAATATGATAAGAAGCAGCCCCACATTTCCTATCACCACAATCCTTAATGCCGCTGTTTATTTTGTTTACAACGCATATAGAGTTTGCGGCAACAAGTTTTCTAATATATTCGTCTTGTGCATAATTAAGAGGCATAGAATTTTGTGGTTTGACAGTAGTTCTAGGCCATTGACTTTTTATCCATTTGTATTTTGAATCAATCATTCCTGCGTTATTTTTTGTAGAAAGCTTAACTATGGTCGGATCATTTGTGCAACAAGACCCCGAATTACTGATGACACGAGTATAGGTCCCACAGCATCCTCCATTTCCCATGGGTTCAGAGCCCCTAAAACGGGTGCGGGTCACTGATTTGCCTAAGTTAGCGGTTTTCAATATGCCGCCAATGTTGCGTCGTGTTCCGTTTAATGCAAACCCACCATCTGGACGACCGGATATAGGTGCCTGAAATCTTCTAGATTTACGTTTTAAAACATGTATCGACATTATAAAGTATTATGAGAAATTAAATAGAGAGAAATATTCTATCATTTGGGTCTTCTTTTAAACATCTCTCCAAAAAAAAATATAGTTTTGAGGGTAACAGAGTTTCTAAATTAACACGTAAACAATATAATATAATACTGGCTAAACTATAATAAACTGTTTTATGAGAAGCCGTGGCGGGCAATTCCTTAATTTTTCCTAGCTCTGGTGCCGAATAATTTGATAAAATAAAAGGATGGTTTATTTCTAACTGTTTTTTAGAAGTTAAGGAATATATCTCTTGGCTTAAAAATAAAAAATAATGGTCATCTATTACTATAATATCTTCTAAATTAAAATTAAGGAATCCTCTATTATTTCTCTCCATAAAAAGAATTTGTTCCCCTAAATCATATACCATCTTCATACAAAACTCATTATTTATGTTCTTTGTATGGGCTAAATATTGTGGCAGTGTTAATATGGAGCTTGCTTGGAAATGGATCTCTTTATCCTTAATAATTTCACCTTGAAAATGACCTGTGGAGAGAAATTCGGCAAAAAAGGGCTCATTTGTAATAGAATATGTATTATTTGATTGTTTTTTTACAGTAATATTTCCAACACTATGAATAACTGTCATATGAATAAATAGAACAAAAAAATTATAAAATATAGACACGAACATTAAAATGGGTTAACAAACTTTGGGGTTGCGGTTAAATATTTTTTTTTTCTTGGATGTTAAATTAATGGAAATTTGTTATTGCTGCTGCAATAGGTGTAATAATGGTATGCTATGGTGTAGAGTGCCCTATATTTCATTAAACAAATCAATTAGATTCTGTTTTTTGATGACATATATGATAAATGGAAGTGTCTGGTTTAGATTACCAAGATTACTAAGATATGTATTACCACACTATATTACGTACCCAAATGATTACGATATATGAAAAAAAATAACCTTTTCTAAAAATTTTTTAATTTGAAAATCCTCTAGTAAAGGATAATTATTGACCATCAGTCAGATCATCTGTCGTAATCGGCGGATATTGTCCCCAGCCTTGGGCTTCGAGATTGACAACAACTGTACTGGCTGGTGCGTCCCAGCCTGTGGCTTCTGTGGTAACCGTATTGTGGAGAGCAGGAATTAAATCATTGACAACCCAATTCATTAAATCATTGCGGTCCCGTGGATCCTCTCCATAAATTTCATTGTATTGAAGATAGAGTTGGTCGACCACATCACTGTCGGTGATGTCACGATTGAGGAGATTATCTGTCTCAATGGTGTGTGTGTGACCGTCGACATTACTCTGACGCTCCAGTGCTGGCGGTGTTGTGGGGTACATTGTGTTGTTTGGATAGTTAATCATGTTTGTATTGTATGTATTATTTTCTTTTAATATATTTCAATTTTAAAGGGAACTACGTTCCCCTTAGACCCGTGCCGCTTCAAAAGAAACATACATTTTATCAAGAGCATAACACAACTCATCTGTGGTAATGGATGAAGACCCCACAACAGTATTTAAAATATGCTCCCAGTATTCGGCACAGCAAGTGTCGGCATCTTGGTTCACAGATGGAGCTTGCAGAGCTCTGGCTAAATCATCCGTTATCCAAATAATTAATTCGTTATTGTTCGCAGGTCTCAGCCCATAAATGTCGTGGTATTTCTGATGCAATAGTTCAATCTCATCTATATTTCCAGCACGTTCCAGAGACACTGTTGTTCTAATCTGATGTACTAGCATTGTGTAGATGGGTTGGGATTATTTACATGTATTATTTCCTTTTAAAGTAATTCAATTTTAAAGGGGACTGCGTTCCCCTTTTAAAGGGACTGCGTTCCCCTTAACGCCCACCCCGCCATGCCGAGGGTCTACGATAGTTGGTATATGATAAGAGGCATCTCCAACACCATCGTTCTCCATTCGCCGCGTGCTCTTTGCATGCTTGGCACTTGACAGGTTCCATATTGTTATTTTGGACCATTAAGTTTTAAAAAAATAATTCAATTTTAAGGGGGAACGTTGTTCACCTGTCATAATTATAATGTAAATATTTATTATATGACCTATTATAAAGTTTTACAGCTACTTTTTATATGTTTTGGATTATATGCTATCATTAATCCAGCTGGGATTTCATTGCAAGAAACAGAACAAAGCTACAGTGTTATAGACCTTATTAGGGGATGGGGAATATATTCGGTAACCATCGGCGCAATTCTTGGTTTTCCAGAAAAAATAAAGCTTATACTATTATTATGTTTTTCTTCATCAATTATTTGGCATGTATTAATCGCTAATAAAAATAAATGGACTCTTCATCATAAACAAAGCATATTTGCAAATGCTGTAGCATTTATAATTACCTGTAATTTTAATTCTGAAACGGAATAATGGAACAACACCCACCTTTTCTAAAATCTAATAGTTTCAGCGCTGAATTGACCATGTCACACGTTGATATTTTACTTTTATTGTTTTCAGATTACTGTTTTGTTTAATTATTTCAGAATGTGCAGTGGCAGTGTAACCAAGACATCCATGGGGTTTATTGACCCACCTTTCATTATCTATTTGGATTTTGTTTTCGCTATTGATGTAAAAAGTGGGTGCATGATTTACATAAAACCCACAAATAATCGCTTGTTTGGTCCCACTGGCAAAGGGTATTTTTGGAGAAACCCACCACGAAAAATACATGGTTGCTCGCCTGCATTCTTGCACACAATCCCACTCAAGCTTTTCTGCAGCTCGTGTATATGGGGTTGGCACATATGAATAACAGTGTGTGGTTGATGGTGGACGATTCTTCCATCGAACAATAATAGGCACCCCAGTTTCATTGAGCCCATACACAGGCTTTAAAATACGCCATTTGCCAGTTGGACTGGAAATCTGCTGATAAATTTTAGGGATCTGTGTGCGAACCCATTGTTGGTAATTGAATGACAGCATTGTAAGTGGTAGTATTAAGCTTAAAAAAAACGTCTTCAATTTTAAGGTTTTTCTTCTCTCTCTCTTAAAAGTAACTCAATTTTACAATAAAAAAAATATAAAACAAACGCCTTCATTGTTTTATATTTTTTCTTTTTTTTTCTGATTAAAAACTTTTCTTAAAAGTTTTATTTACACCATAAGAGTGAGCTGGTGAAGCTCTTCTTCCAGACGCCGAACTTCACAGCTGTATTGTTCCTCATTGACTTCGTCATCCTCTGAATCATCACTGTCTGTTCCAACATGATTGGGATAGGTAAAAGACCAATCCCAATCGTTGGCCCAATCTGATACCTGCATTTCATACGCAATTAGGTAGTCTAACATTCCTTTTATTTCCCATTCACAGGTTTCTATGTCAACACATGGTGTTTGTTCGTGTCCCTGAATCCTCCTCAGGTCATTCAGAAGGATTGGGATCTTCCATACCCTATCCTCATCTGGGGTTAGGATATACTTCAAGGAAATCTCGCGCAAGGTTTTAGCATACATTGGAACAGTAGTCATAGTTTAACGTTTGTAGTTGTGTTTTTACTTTTCTTAAAACCACAAAAAGTATTTCAATTTTAATGGGAATGACGACTATTTCTACCAAAAAAAAATAATAATAATTTAAAGAATCGGGTTAGGTAAAACTCGCACTAGCAAGTTACACCATATGTGGTCCCCGAACGAGTATAAGAACGGGCTGTTGTTAGACTTGCTTCCATGCACGTCTTGCATTCACATGGACAAGATTGGTATGAGGTAGAATCCCGAGGACGCAAATGACAAGATGACAGCCTTGACCAAACCGTACTTTGGCAATCTGATACAAGGAAGTCAAAGGTGCCATCACTATTATGTGATTGCAACCAACCTGACCACCACTTTCCATCAGCGGAAAGAGCTTGCATTGGCCAGTCATTAAGTTGGAAGCGGTTGCACATAGTGGGGGTTTCGTTGAAAAGAACGCGTTGAGGAGACATGATTGCAACTATCTTTTTACAAAAAACGATTTCAATTTTTATAAAAATTAGATTTTATAAAAATAAAACTTTTTTAAATTTTGATTAAAAACTTTTTCTAAAAGTTTTATTTTTAGCGTCTACGCTTTATCTTTGTCTTTTTGCGCTTTGTCTTTGTCTTTTTGCGCTTGTGGCTACGGCTACGACTACGACGCACCTTTTTAACCTTTGAAGGGCGCTTGCGTTTGCGGCTACGACTGCGCTTGCCACCTTGAGCACGTGGGAGGTTTGTCTCAGCGGGTTCCTCGACAAGATGGTCTACAATTTCATGTTGGTTATCGGGTTCCTCGACAAGACGACCTAAGCCGTTGTCTCGTTGGTCATATAAATCATCCTCATCGAACATGTACATTTTAAATATCCCTATAAGTGTTCTAAGTTGGGCCTCACTGTCGTCGTCATAGGCTTGACTGACGAACCAGATATGGAAGGGTACGTATGGTATCGCATTGAATATATTAGTATATGCGAAGAGGTCATCAATCCACAAGTATTGTATGCCATTGGGTCCTGGACCGTTTTCGCGATCTTGTTCGGCAACCCAATTTTTGTATGATGAATAAAATTGTTCTGCTAAAATTATAAAATCAAAATCGGCGACTGTCGGGTCCTCGTGCAGTCCTGCTGCAGAGAATTCATGTTTTAACCTCTTCCCAGCGCGCTCCCAATTTTCAGGGGTGCGTCGCGGATATGAACGTTGAATATTTGCCGCCATTTTATATATATATATAAGATTTTATAAAATAAAACTTTTAGAAAAAGTTTTATTTTATTAAAATATTTGGCAAAAGGAAAAAAAGAATTTCAAAAAGGCCGCAGCCAATTTGAAATTCTTTTTTTATTTTTTTTTTAGTGGGAAATCCCTTTTTTTTCCTTAGATTTTTTTCAAAATCTTAAGGATCACAGTAATCCTCTGCTGCCATGGAGGAAACTGTTGCGTTTGTGGTGCTAATGCTGAGACGCTGGCGACGGATAGGCTTGCTGTTACCGCTGGTGCCGCTCTTGCTGCTCTTGCTGCTAGTGGTGGTAGCACTCGGCTTGGTCTCTTCACAAGACAGATATGGGCGAGGGCGATTGGCTGAACGATTGTTGTTGCCAGTCTTGACAATCCTGCTCATGGTAACCTTCCAGAACCAGGGCTCATCGTAGACAATGGTCACCGTATCACCGCGCTCAATGCGCTCACGGACGAGCTGACCTTCTTCTGTGTCAGGAAAATACCGGAGATGAAGGAAGACACGCCAATATTCTTGGTCGTTTTTGTCCGTGCGGGCGACCATATCAACGCGTTCAATGAAGTCGGCATCTTCATCATCAACACCAAGCGCAAGACCGAAGCAGCGAATGATGCGCTCCCGGGTGATGTTCTTGAACACACGTGGGATGCAGAGACTGGTGGCATTCGTGTTGACTGGAGCATCGTGGGTAGCACGAGGAGTAGTGGGGGAAGTGGTGGAAGTAGACATGTTTTGATTGATTGACTTTGGAGTTTCTTAGTAAGATAGATTACCTTCTCTTCTACGCTGAAAAGTATTTCAATTTTTGTATAGAATTCTCCTTTTCTTATTCATTTCCATAAGCGACACTGTTGATTGTCTTGACAATGGTAAAAAAAAGTTTTTTTTAAAAAGTTTTTTAAAATATTATTTTTTTATAAAAGGAGTGCGCTAAAGTTAAAAATCCGTGTTGATCGGGGGTGGTCGCAGTGAAGGATCGGTATAGTTCGGTCTGCATAGATGCTCTCCGCCAAAAAGCCCAAGTATGCCAGATGGAACAAAATCGTCACTGGACGAGTCATCTGAAGAACTGACAATGGACATGGGCGAGAAGTGCGTGTGTCTTGGCACAATTACCTTGCCTGAAGCATCCCAACTTTCAGCAACAGAGCGCTCTACAAGTGGTGGCGGTGGTGGCAGTGTCAGTGTCGGTGGTTCCATGGCAGTTCGGTCTAAATAGGGCTTCGGGCGAATGCCATTCTTGTGACGAGGCTTCATTGTGCGACTTTGTGTCACATTCCACCACCAAGGGTCATCATAAACAATTTTACAGGTTTCCCCACTCAGGATGCGTGCACGAATCTCATTACTATCGGGGGTGTTTGGCCACGCACGAAAATGAATATAAACACGAGTGTTGCCATCTGCCAGAGCAATGCGGTCAACGCGTTCAATTGAATTGTCTCCTCCGAGAAGAACTTCCCAACACCGAATGATCCTGTCTTCAGTCACGTTGGTAAAAACCTTGGGAATGCACAGCGACGGCTCGTCGGCTGGAATAGAATTGTTGTAGTGATAGGTGGATTGAGTCATGATTTTGACTTATATAATTTTAAATAAAACATTTCAATTTTCTTTGTTTGCTAAATCCCAGAACAATTTCATTGACTCTGTAAATGCCTCTTCCATCCCGAGATCAGTATCCTTAAAATGTATTCTATATTCAACATTACCGTTTTCATTCTTGTCACCCTCTTCTATTTCAATGGCTATTTGCTTATTCTGTGCTCCCTTTGCCAACTTTTCAATTAAGGGTTCTGCACCTTTGAATGTAGCCCGTAACTTATTTTGATCTCCCTCAAAAATTTTGTCTGGATTAAAATCTGGATTTTTACTGGGCAAAGCAACGGCTGCCCAAAAAAAAGTATAATCATTTTCTGTGATTGATAATTTAAGTTTAATATCAGATTTTAAAAGTGTTTTTCTAAATTCTTGACACTTATAGGTTTTCGGCCAATAATTAAAATCAATAACTGCCCAATTGTTTTCTGTTTCTGTGTTATGCCCCAACTCTTCACATGTGCTGTGAAAACTTACATTTTTTATAAAATTATCATTTTCTAAATTTGTTTGAAAATAGGTTTCTATTATTTTATAGTCATCTTCGTTAAAAGCTACTCTAACAACATCTGTTAATTCAGAATTTTCCTTGAATTTTCCTAATGCTATTCTGGGCTCAGCATCTTGTTCTGTAAATTCCATTATATATGTATAATAATAATGGAAATTGGAGTATTATACGCTTCAAATTAAATCGGGAAGGTCGTCGTCATACTCTTTTTCCTCGTCGCTAAAATTACACGAATATTTAACGTTCTTGTTAAATAATATATCATAGCCAACACCACGACGTAGATTTAGATTGTTAAGTTTGCATGTGCGGATCTGCCCATCATCATAATTTATCGTATGTTTTCCTGATTTAATGTCGTAGTCTGTAATAAACCCTAAGTACCATGCTTCTATCATTGCTTCCTTCCAATCACACCATGTACACCACCGAACATTAATTCGTTCTCCAATTATTTCCTGATTTAGTTGGTGCCCCATTGCTGTTGAAATATGATTTTTAATAAATTCGTCTAATAATAAATAGAAACTTGAATCTCCTCTAAGGTTTGCTGCTTCTATATCAGTGGGAAATTTTGCTCCCATGTAGCCAGAGCGCCAAACTGGACCATCCGCGTGGTACCATGCACCCCTGTGCTTATTTCCAAAAGCCACGCTTTGATAAGTGAAGGCACGATCACGGGCGATTTTATTAAATTCGGTTTCCCATGCATGTACTTCTACAGCAGGGCGTTTTCTATAGACATCACTGGGATATGAATGAATAATCTTGAGTGTGGGCAGTTTAATATTGAGTGCTGGCAGGTTTTTTGGCCAGTCGTGTTTAAATTGCAAATGCGTTTGTTTTTGTGCAATTTTATCAGATTCCCTATGTATCCGAATACTATAATTTTGGTGTATATCAGTAACTTTAATAAAACATTTAGTCATGCTGGAGCACCGACCACGATACCATTTGTTTGCTCTTAATGGTCCTAAGACCTGGTCTTTCTTTGCTATGGCGGTTTTAACACTTGGAAGTAATAGATCAGATGGGTCTGTCCCAAGATATGGGGTTTTAATGTATACATGCCGTAATGCCGATGATGTGTTATATTCAATATAATCACCTACTTTAATTTCGGTGCGCCATTTTTTTATTTTTGTAAAAGGAGGTCTAATTTTTCCACTGTCGGCTGAAATCCATTCGTCCCATTTATCTGACCAGCTGCGGTAATGGATTTTAAATTCGGGAATATTGCTGTATTGCGGATAACGACGTGCGACAATGATTCCCTCGCGCCAAACCATTACATTTAATTTAAACTTATTTGGGATATCTAAAACATCCACCTTATCGTTCTCTTTTAAATTTTCATAAAAATTATTGTGTAAATTATCACCAAATTGTATCATTTGGATTTTATACCTCTCATAAGACAGGTCTATTTTAATAAATTTTTTAGCAGAGGATTGTGGACAGATCCATAGGGTGCTGTCCTTGGTTGTAATCACAGTGCCTTCTTCCCAACCATCTTCTGTTTTGAACATGACAATATCATTTACTTTATAATGAACCGACGAGAAGGGTTTCTTGAAACGTGTGACCCAACACTTTCTTACAATATTTGCCGCAGTATTTTCGCGACGGCGATGCTGTCGCTTTAACCAATCAACAATGATATATGCTGCTTCACTCTCTGAAATATCATCTTGGTATTCTTCAGTATCATCAAAATCGTCACTGTATTCTGAAACATCTGTTTCCACTTGAGTATCGTCACTGTCTTCTAAACTGAGGTCAGAAATAGTGGAGTTAATCATAAGGTTATCGATAAATTGATTGCCAAATCTCCTATTGTATTCTATAATCAAATCAGATTGTAAATCGAATGGCATACATCGTGGAGAGGAATCTTCGGAATCTTCGGAATCGCTCTCGTCATCTGTGAAAATTCCTTCCTCGGTCAAGGAGAATTCGCATAGAGTATTTTCAATCTCAGTGGTGCTAATTTTTTCAAAATCGTTTTCATCATCGCATTCCGAAAAAACGATTGGTGCTTTCGCTTGTGTAGTCGTTCTATTTCCCATTTAAATATAGTAGCGAAAATTATATTTAAACCATTTCAATTTATTCCAATTATATTAGAGTAATATATAATGGATGATAAAAATGAGAATGTTATTATCGAAATGTCTAAATGCGACATTAACGTGAATCATTCAAATCCTGATGAAGAAAGTTGGCGAATGAGTGGCAGCGACGCAAGTGACAGTAATGATGATACAGACAGCTCTGAAAGTAGTTCTGTGCTTCTTTGTGAAATGAGTCATTACGATACATATGGTTATGACCCTCTTATATATAATAAATTATCTTATGCTTCTGTTAAACGACAAATTAATAAATATTATGACCAAGACATTATTCATAGGTATTCTTCCGCATTAGATATTTTAGCTAGTTATTTAAAAGGACAAAAGATAATTTATATGGAATCACGCAGTTTTATGATTCAATTATTAAACTTGTTTATGTTACCTTCTATATTCTTAACAACTGTTTGTTCTGTTATTCAATCTCCACTACATACTTATGTATACGGTGTTATTATTTTATCTGGATTAAATGCATTTGTTGCATTCTTATTAGCAGTAATTAATTATTTAAAATTGGATGCTGCTGCAGAAGCTCATAAAATTTCTTCACATCAATACGACAAGCTACAAAATTTAGCCGAATTCGGTTCAGGACAAGTCTTATTATTTAGTAATCCATTATTGCGCAATGAAATCATCGCAAAAGAAGTGGACGATTACCGAACTATATTAAAACACAGTAGTGAAATTACAGATATTGAGGACACTGCTGAGAGAATTAAATTAATTAAAGAAAAGGAAAATGAAAAAATACAGGAATTATATTCTCTTCGTGAAGAAGCAATAGGTAAATTAATGACCGATATGAAGGCTAAAATAGATAATGTTGAAGAAAAAATATGTGCTATTAAAGAATCGAATCAATTTATGATTCCTCGGCGTATTCGTTATGCTTATCCACTTATTTATAATACAAACGTCTTCTCTATTATAAAAAAAATTGACGATTATAAAACAAAAACTATTAATAATTTAAAAAATGTTAAAAATGAAATACGTTTCATAAGCGCATTTCAAAAAAAACATGATTATAATATTCCAAAAGATTACAAAGATAAATTGTCAATATTATTTAGACAAAAAAAACACCTTATCCATGTTGTGCTGTTTTTAAATACAGCTTTTTCTATGATTGATAAAATGTTTAAACAAGAAATAACAAACGCACAAATTGAAAGAAGACACTGCTTGGGTTTTTTCCTGAATGAAGTCTGTTCTATTTTTTGGAATGGACCGACACGGTGCTGTATTCCGAGTAATCATGTACCGCCTGAGGAATGTGGTGGGCGGTTAATGCAAAAATTAATGGGGTTTATTCCTGATGATGGCGAATTCTCGGAAAAAGACCTTGATGAATACTCAAAAAAGAAAACTTTTAGAAAAACTGCGAGTTAAGAGAATATACGTTTCCTTTTAAAAAAAGAAAACTATATAGTAATAATGTTAAAAGCTTTATTAACTCGACAAAAATATAATATAAATGTCAAAACTATATATATAAAAACACATTTCCCTCTTAGGCTTGATTATATTCTATACATAGATGTTCATAAAAAAACAATACAATTTAAAGTTAATAATGTTGGCTTCACTGATGGTAAAATATTAGTTAGCGAATGTAATTTATTTTTTAAAAAATTGTTAAATATTAATAAAAAATTTATTGATAACTTATTTGTAAAATATCATAATAAAAAACGCATAACAAATTTACAAATAATTAGATGCTATGATTGCTTTATTTGCTTAGAAGATTTTAGAAATTTATGTTATGGTTTTATAAAAAATCTTATCAATGATGATTCCCCATATAAAAATAATAAAATCGGGGATTTTGGATTTTTAAAAGGTAAGACAAAACCACGCCGTTTACATTTTATAAGATTATCTAAAAAACATCCCTTAATTTTAGAATATATTAGCACACATCGTTACAATAAGCGTGATCCAACCATGATAAGCTTTATTGACATGAAAAAATATAAATATTTAATTGATTTGCCGGGACATACATATTCCACAAAAATATATTCATATCTACATTGTAAAAGAGTGATTTTTAGAGTAAAATGCAGAAAACAAACTCACTTTTATTGGGAAAAACAATTGAAACCCAATGTTCATTATATTGAAATAAAGGAGGATTTTTCTAATTTAATCAGTCAACATAAATATATTGAAGACAATCCAGATATTTATGCGAAAATTGTAGCTAATTGTCAAGAGTTAATAAATAATAAAATCACCCAACAACACCTACATGAACATTTCCTAAATTTCCTATTTAGACGATGTTTGCAGTGATGAAGTGTATGGAACTATTGGAATTTATCATTTGAGATAACAAATGATAAATGCGTCGTCCGGTAATCGAAACCGGGGCAATCGCTTGGAAGGCGACTATGTTACCACTACACCAACAACGCTAACTAGATTTTTATAAGTTTGTGATGACATATAATACCATTATATATTTAAATACTTTTAACCTCATATACTCAAAAAATGCTTATTACTATCTTTTTAAATATGTCATAGGTTATTTTATCAGTAGGGTGCACACCCATTTCTATAAAGGTTTCTTCTATGGCAGCATTTGTTAGAGTGTCGCCTAATTTTACCATTGTTGTTTTATAATCATTTATGGAAATTAATCCATCGCCGTCAATATCAAATATTTCAAATGCCTTTATAATCTCGCATTCCTCTATTTTTTCACACGTGTTATTTTGTAATTCATAAAGAAAATCG
>Ga0115002_10004323_pt1 | contig 17252 bp, 16 predicted proteins | sample ArcticOcean_MG_C_8_FD_89576 | JGI IMG/M metagenome (GOLD analysis project Ga0115002, IMG submission 89576) | Marine microbial communities from western Arctic Ocean - ArcticOcean_MG_CB11_86 | ecosystem: Environmental > Aquatic > Marine > Oceanic | place: Arctic Ocean: Canada Basin | collected... | reverse complement strand
CCTTCTCAACCGACTTGCTTGTGGACGGGAGACCGACGATGACGTCGACACCGCTGTCCTTCAGGTTGAGCGCATGTGCGTGTCCCTGCGACCCGTACCCCATGACCGCCACTTTTCGACTACGGATCAAATCGATGTCCGCGTCCTTGTCATAAAACATCGTCGCCATCTCTCTCCCCTATCAATTTGCCTGCCGGCGTCGACCTGACGCCAGCCGTGACGGTTCCGACTACGTCATCGCCCGGCGCTCACCAAACTATTGCGCCGCGGATAGCGCGGTGTCACCTCGTCGCATCGCGACCAGGCCGGTGCGCACCATCTCGATAATGCCGAATACGTTCAGCCGGGCGATCACCGCATCCACGTGGGGCGGCTCGCCCGTCAGCTCCAGCGTCATGGTCTGTTCCCCGGAATCCACGATATGCGCCCGAGTTTCGTCCACGATCTTGAGCAGTTCGGCGCGACCGTGGCCAGCGACGGTCACCTTGACCAGCGCCAGATCGCGTGCCACGGCGGGCACTGCTCGAAGGTCTTCAACCTGAAGCACATTGACGAGCTTGTACAGATGGGCTGTCACGAAGTCAGCGCTGGTCTGATCGCTGTCGACAACCATCGTCATACGGGAGATGCCGGGTTCGGCCGTTCGACCGACGGTCAGCGACTCGATATTAAAATTCCGCCGCCGAAGAAGCGACGCTACCCGATTGAGCACACCAGGCTTGTCTTCTACGAGCGCAACGAGAGTGTGATGCATGACGAAAACTCAACTATATCGCTGGTGCGTGGCCCATGTTAGCGACCGGACGCGCACCCGAGCGACGAAGGACAAATGCCGACAATAAAAGACCCGGGCCACATGAGAGCAAGAGGCCTGGAACGAGGGACGTTACAGAGGGTCAGCCCCCGTTTCCGCGAGGACGGAAGGCTCCGGCCGCCGAATCATCGCGTCGAGATCAGCGCCAGCGGGCACCATCGGGTAGACGCTGTCTTCCTGCTCGACACGGAAGTCGATGAGCACCGTGTCTGCTGATGCTCGAGCGCGACGCACCGTGTCCTCGACTTGTCCACGGGTGTCGACGCGCAGGCCAGGGAGGCCATGGGCTTCAGCGATCTTCACGAAATCTGGACAGCGGAGCGGTGTCGCCGCGTAGCGGCGTTCGTAAAAGAACTCCTGCCACTGCCGGACCATGCCGAGGTAGCCGTTGTTGATGAGCGCGATGTTGACCTTGACACCCTCCTGTGCGGCAGTCGTGAGCTCCGCCTGTGTCATCTGGAATCCACCGTCACCGACAATGACCCACACCTCGGAGTCGGGACACGCCATCTTGGCGCCGATCGCGGCCGGGAGGGCAAAACCCATTGTGCCAAGTCCACCAGACGTGATCAGCGACCGTGGAGTCTCGTGGTGGTAGTACTGCGCCTCCCACATCTGGTGCTGTCCGACGTCGGTGACCACGATCGCTTTGCCGTCAGTGAGACGCCAGATGTCGTTGATCACGTGTGCGGCATAGAGGTGACCGTTGTCCGGCAGCGTCTGAATATCTCGGATCGCCGCGGCACCCTTCATTGAATCGATCCGCGTGATCCATGGCGCATGTTCCGCGGGTGTCAATTCCAGGAGAAAATCCTTGAGCGTGGCCCGTAAGTCGCCCACGATGGCCGCGTCGGTCATGACGTTCTTATTGATCTCGGAAGGGTCGATGTCCACGTGCAGCTTGCGCGCGTTCGGGGCGTACGTACTGGGATTGCCGGTGACGCGATCGTCAAACCGCATTCCAAAGGCCATGAGGAGGTCCGCCTCCTGGATGGCCTGATTGACCCAGGCTTCACCGTGCATGCCCATCATGCCCATGTTGAGGCGATGACTCGCGGGGACGCCGCCCAGGCCGAGCAGTGTCACCGCAATGGGTACGTTCAGGCGTTCAGCGAACTCGATCAGTTCGCTCATGGCGCCACTCTGAATGACACCCTGGCCCGCCAGAATGATCGGCCGCTGAGCGCTTCGAATCAGATCCAGCGCGCTGGAAAACGCGGCGGGCGGCACCGGTACGTCCGCGCGGTAGCCGGGCATCGTCACGGGACGTGCGTCCCACTCCCAATCCATCGATGCCTGCTGCGCGTCCTTCGTGATGTCGACAAGCACCGGTCCGGGCCGCCCAGACGCGGCCAGATGGAAGGCCTGCTTCATGGCCGGCATGATCTCTTCCACGCGGGTGACCAGGTAATTGTGCTTGGTGATCGGGAGCGTGATTCCGCAGATGTCGGTTTCCTGGAACGCGTCGTAGCCAATCATCGGTCCCGGGACCTGGCCGGTGATGCACACAATCGGTGACGAGTCCATCATGGCCGTCGCGATACCGGTCACCATATTTGTGGCGCCAGGCCCCGACGTGGCGATTGCGACACCTACACGCCCACTTGCCCGGGCGTAGCCGTCCGCCATATGCGTCGCGCCCTGCTCGTGACGAACCAGCACGTGGTGAATCGGGTAGTCCAGCATCGCGTCGTATGTCGGTAGAATTGCGCCACCGGGATAACCGAATACGGTCTGAACCTCTTGGTGGACCAGGCACTCCCAGATAATTTGCGCGCCGGTGCGTTTGGGCATGTGCGCTAGTTTGCCCGATGGCGTGTCATCAGTCAAATTGATAATCATGCCGATATTATTAGGACTTCTTATGATTGTCCAGGGATCATAAGACCTCGTAATGCGGCACCACGCTCCCTCCCGCTCGTTTGCTCTCCCTATGGGCCCGCTGCTGCCGTGAACCGACTCGATGGATCGCGTTCGACCATTCGTCTGTGTGCCACGAGCGCAACAACCGCGAGTATCACGACACCGGCGGCGAAGACTGCGTGAATGCTCTGCGCACCGAGCAGCCCGCTGAGGGCCGGGCTGAGCGCTATTCCGACCAGCGACGCGCTGGTCAGGAACCCAAACGCCGTGGCATGAACGTCCTTCGGGATCACCACGCCACCCGCGGTGTACGCCGTGGTGGTCGCCGTGCCAATGCCAAATCCCACGACGGCCATGGCGCCTGCCATCATCCATGCCGTGGTGAGTATCGCGAACGCCGCCAGGCCTGAAGCAGCCACCAGCGTTCCCCAGACGATGACGATTCGCGGCGAGCGATATGCCAGCGCGCGACCCGATAGCTGATTGCCGAGTGCGGCGGCAAGTGCCAGAACAGAGAAAAGCACACCAGCCACCACCGAGACGTCGTTGGCAGCGTATCCGAGCTGGTCGAGATGCAGCGCCAGGACCGGGCCAAAGCTGCGGTCCACGAGCTGGAGGCCAAACAACACGAGCATGATCAGCAGGAAGTTCTCAAATCCCAGGATCGAGGCAAACGGTATGCGGGGTCGCCTGTGCGCGGGTCGCGGCGAGCGAGCCGGCTCCCGGTATAGCGTTGTGATCATGACGAGCGCCACGGCGTAGAACCCGGCAGCTACGAGAAACGCGTTTCGGAGTCCGACCGCAGGCGCCAGAAGCCCACCGATCACGGGTCCAAGTGCAGGCCCCATGCGCTGGGCGGTCTGCACGGTGCCGATTGCCGCCGCCATTTTGTCGCGCGGAGCCGACAGCGCTGCCATCGACAGGGTCAGCGGACCGTACCCGGCAAAGAACCCCTGCAGGGCACGTAGCGCGAACAGCTGCCAGGGACTGGTGACGAACGCCATCGACGTCATCACGACGATGAAGCTGACCAATGAGCGCTGGATAAGGAGCTTGTTGCCAAACCGGTCGCCCACGCGGCCCCACAGCGGCCCAGTCAGCGCGGCAATGGCTGGCGAGATACCGAGGGTGACGCCCGTCCACAAAGAAATCTCACCGATCTCGGTCACACCCAATTCCCGGAAGTAAAGCGGCAGGAACGGCATCACCAGCGTGAAGCCGGCGAACCCAACAAACGCGGCTGCGGTGATCGCTGCCTGATTGCGCCTCCACGAGTGCACGACGATGTCCGAATCTGGGGAAGGTCGCATTTAGCGCCAGGTGTGCAATGACTCTGGAGTCAGGCGAGGCGCGCCGCGCGCGAGATGGTGACTGGCGTGCCACACCCAAGACCGAGGAGCTGAGTCGCGGAGTTGCCGTTTACCGCCACCTCGAGGTGGTCTGAACTACTAAAAAGTGCGCAGGCGCAGCCCGGAGGCACATCGGCGTACGTCGCCACGATCCGGTCGATCACCTGCGTGTCTGCCGCGATCGATACGCCGCCACCATCGGCGAAGCGCTCAATTACCGCGCGGTCCACGTTGGTCACGAGGTTGCCGAAGCGATCGACGCGCACGACCTCTCCCGAGATCTGATCGCCGTGAATCCTCGGGTCCCGCGGGGCGAGCATCTGCCAGGACGTGACCGGGCTACCGAGCTGCGCGAGGTCGACACCGGTCGCCAACCAGGCCGCCGCCGGCGCAAAGCGGTCGCGCCCCTCGAACGTACGACTCACCGTCGACCGCGCGTAGCGCGGCTCAGTCACCTCCACGACCCGTTCTGGCGGGGTTTGCAGAAAGACCTGCGTCAGAATCCCGTTGTCTGGCGCGAGAAACTGGAATCCGCTCGCGTCGGCGGCTATAGCGCGCCGCGCCGATCCAACCCCGGGATCGACCACTGCCAGAAAAATCGTACCGGCTGGGAAGTCTCGATACGCAGCTGCCAGCTCGAGCGCTCCAGCGCGCACGTTGTGCGCCGAGATCCCGTGACAGAGATCGACCAGGCGCGCCTCAGGGCAGATGCTGAGCACGACACCCTTCATGGCGCCACGTAGTGATCCTGTGTGCCGAAATCGGTGAGGAGAGCGATGACCGGCCGTGCCATTGAGCCGCCGGTCCGTCACCGCATGGCGAGAGGCGACTCGAACGGAACCTGTGCCGTTTGAGCTGGCTTCCGAAACAGCACTTCCCGCTGGTGCGTCTTGAGGAGAAAGTTCTCAGTCACCCGAAGTGGCTCGAACAGCCGCTGGATGTCGCGGTTGAGCAGCGGTCGTTGCTTCGCGCGGGCCGCCTTGTAGGGTCGGTATTCCAGGTGGCTTCGGTCGACCACGACGTGCCGCGTATAGGTTGGGTGAATTGTAGATTGCGGATCAGCTGTGCTAAAGAAGGCGAGCAAGACGCCTCCGGGCTGTAGGACGCGCGTTAACTGGCGCGCCAAGCGATCGGCAGCTGCGCGCTCAAGGTAGTCGAAGATATCCCAGCAGAGGATGCCGCTGACGGTTTCCGAATCCTGCGGAAATCGTTGTTCGAAGAAATCCGGGAGTTCCGCAATCTTCGACTGGCTGACGTGCCGCTCGATGTCCTTTGAGAGATCCTCAATGAGGATCTTGCAGCCGACTTCCCCGCCGAAGAACGTGACGTTCGATCCGACGACAGGGCCGAGGTCGAGCAGGACCGGATGCTGGCTGGCGTCAAGACCAGCCAGGAACCGAGTCAATACCTTCGTCGGTTTGATCAGCCCATCAGTCCCGCCGCTAGCGGTGACGTCGTCGTCCCCTCGCAGTCGCGCGAAAAAATCGGAGAGCACCATTTTCCTCCGCGCGTCAGCGTACGGTCGGCTGCGCTACCTGTCCCGGCATCTGCGCCTGCCGTGCGCCAGGGCTCGCAGGCTTCGGCGGCGTGGACTCTTGCCCAGCCTTCCGCTGCATGTCGACGCTACCTCGAAAGTGCGCGCCTTCTGCGATGGCGACGCGTGGGGACACGATATCGCCATCGACCGAACCACCGTCGCGAATTTCGACTATTTCGGATGCGGCGATATTGCCGTTAACTTCTCCGAGCACGATCAAGGCCTTGGCGAAGACCTGCGCCTTGATCTTGCCGTTCGACCCGATGGTCAGCGAGTGGTCCTTGATCTCGATCTTTCCCTCGACCCGGCCCTCGATGGTGAGATCCTCGCTGCCATTCAACTCGCCCTTAATGACGACCGACTTTCCGATGTTCACGACACCTCCCCCGATTTGTTGCCGACTCGCAGGTTGCGTCGACCCCGACGTGCCGGACTGCCCTTCCGACCCGCCTGGCGGGGGCTGTACGTTCCTCGGTTTCACTGATTCGTCACGCTTCCACATGCTCACGTCCTCCCATAGTAGCCGCCGTTCTGAGCGATTCGCGGTCTTCAGGGCACGAGACCACGTCCAGCGTGGCCGGGCCCACTGAGTATATCGGCCGCTCGAAATTTAAGACTAGGCGTTTGATTGCTGCCGTTTGGGCCGGGTGGTACGATGCTCGCTAGGACAAACAGCCGTGCATCGTATCTATTTCGACCACAACGCCACAACGCCGGTCCACGCTGCCGTGGCTGACGCTCTGTCAGCCTCGATCAGGGCCGAGTTCGGCAATCCGTCCAGCGTGCATCACTTCGGGCAGCAGGCAAAGGCCGCGATCGATCAGGCGCGGAGCGCCGTGGCCGCGCTAATCGGCTCCGAACCGTCCGAAGTCGTCTTCACGAGCGGTGGCACCGAAGGTGACAACTTGGCGATTCGGGGAGCCGCTGAGGCTCTGGCCCGCGGCGGACGTCGGCATCTGATAGCCAGCGCCATCGAGCACGAAGCGGTCCTGCACACGTTGAAGGCGCTGGCCAGAATCGGAGCGGATACGACGTTGCTGCCTGTCGATGAGACGGGGGTCGCGTCGTTAGACAGTCTGCGTGCAGCGCTGCGCGACGATACAGCGCTGGTGTCGATCATGCACGCGAACAACGAGATTGGCACGATTCAGCCAGTCGCGGAGCTGGCACAGCTCGCCCATGAGCGTGGCGCACTGTTCCACACTGACGCTGTCCAGTCCGCTGGAAAGATCCCCGTTGATGTCAAGGCGCTCGGCGTTGACTTGTTATCAATCTCGGCTCACAAGTTCCACGGGCCCAAAGGCGTGGGCGCTATCTGGATCAAGCGGGGTCTCCGCATGGCACCGATCTCCACCGGGGGAAAGCAGGAGCGTAACCGCCGGGCCGGGACGGAGAACGTGGCGGGCATTGTCGGCATGGGCGTGGCCGCCGAGATTGCGCGGGTCAAGATGGCGGTGGAGGGTGCTCGCCTCCAGACGCTGCGCGATCGATTGGAGGACGGTATTCTCCGAGCCGTGCCGCGAACGATCGTCAACGGTACGAAGACCCCCCGCTTGTCGAACACGACGAATATCAGTTTCGAACGTGTTGAAGCGGAGTCCTTGTTGATCGCGCTCGATCTCGAAGGGATCGCCGTGTCGACGGGGTCGGCGTGCTCATCCGGCACGCTCGAACCATCCCACGTGTTGAAAGCGATGGGCTTGCCGACGCACCGCACGCAGAACTCAATCCGGTTCAGCCTTGGCGCGTCGAACACCGAAGCTGATGTCGATCGCACGGTGGCGGTGCTTCCTGCTCTCGTGGAGAAGCTGCGCAACTTGTCTCGCACGCCGGTCAGGGCATGATTGCCTCGCGGGACGCGGACGTGGGTTACTCGGGCGACGCGGCGCACGTATCGCGCGACCGAAGGGGACGCTGATGCGCATTGTCGTGGCGATGTCTGGTGGCGTTGACTCCTCAGTCGCAGCTGCGTTGTTGGCCGGAGAGGGTCAAGATGTCATCGGCCTGTCGATGCAGCTCTACGACCAGCAAGGAGACCAGGCGTTCGGTAGTTGCTGCACGCTCGACGATCTGCGCGACGCCGGACGTGTAGCCGACACCATCGGGATTCCGCACTACATTATAAATTTTGAGAAGCAGTTCCAGGAGACAGTTGTCTCGAACTTTGTCCGCGAGTACGCAGCGGGGCGCACGCCACTGCCCTGTGCGCATTGCAACAGTGACCTAAAGTTTGCAACGCTCCTCGATCGCGCCAAGGGCCTGGGAGCCGAGCAGGTTGCAACCGGGCACTACGCCCGCGTCGAGCGATCTCCCGGCGGTCGCTGGTTGTTGAAACGTAGCGCGGATCCAGCGAAGGACCAGTCGTACTTCCTGTTTTCCCTCACGCAAGCACAACTCGCCAGAGCGGTCTTCCCTGTCGGCGATTTAAACAAGACCGAGGTCCGGGCGCATGCCAGACGTCTCGGATTGAACGTGGCAGACAAGCCGGACAGTCAGGAGATTTGCTTCGTGCCGGATGGCGACTACGCGTCGTTCGTCGTCGCACAGGCGCCGGCGATGGCGCGTGAGGGGACGATCGTCGACCAGCGTGGCGACGTACTCGGGAACCACGGTGGTGTACATCGTTTCACGGTCGGCCAGCGGAAGGGTCTCGGTCTGTCCAGTGCAGCGCCACTGTATGTCCTGAAGATCGACGCGGAATCGAGACAGGTGACCGTCGGATCGCGCGACGCGCTCGATGAGGTGACGCTCACGGCATCAGGCGTCAATTGGGTCTCTATCGATGCCCCGGTTGATTGGATTCCCGTGGCCGCTCAGATCAGGCATCGCCACCGAGCGGCGTCAGCCCGGGTTCGCGCGATTGAAGGTGGACGTGCTGAGTGCGTCTTTGATGAGCCGCAGTCAGCCGTCACGCCAGGCCAAGCGGTCGTCTTTTACGACGATGATGGCGTTGTCGGCGGCGGCTGGATCGACTGACCACCTACTGCTACGCTTGCACCCCGCTATACTCCGCAGCACGCGGTCCGTCCGCCCGATCGGGCGCTTCTCCGCGAGGGGGTGACACATGACGGATCTCGATCGGCGAAAGTTTCTCACGGCGACCCTCGCGTCGCTGGGGCTGGCTGCGACGTCGCCCTCCTTGGACACCCTCAGATAGAACCCCGTCCGACGGCTCCTCAGGAACCGCTTCACCATGTCAGGCCTGTCGAAGTGCATGCCCAGCTTGAAGCAGGGCATGCTGGGCTGGGTGACGATGAATTCGGCAGAGCCTATCCGAAGCTGGTCGCCGATGTACACGGCACTTTCGAGCAGGCCTTCCGTCGTGAAGTTCTCTCCAAAGACGTCCCACGGAAAGCCGACGCTGGGAAGCTCGGCGTGCCAGTATTCGTAGTGTTCCGATGGATACGCGTAGACAACTTTGTCGGGCCCTCCGTGCACGCTCAGGTCTGACTACTGGTCACCGTCTACGTTGAGCGCCAGGACGCCCACACGGCCCGAGACGGGAGCCTTTCGAATGGACGTGAGCACGGTCTGGGACTCGACACGATCTCCCGGGGACGCCCAACGTTGATCGAGACGAGGCGCATCTGCACTCCCGGCGTTCGTCTCGCTGCTAGTCACTCGAAGGCGTCATCGACACACCGCGACCCGGTGCCACCGCTCGCACACGCTAGGCGACCGTGTGCGCGGCTTCGTTGAGATCCTGGGGCAGTCCTTCAACGTAGCGCTCAGCGTCGATCGCCGCCATGCAGCCGGACCCGGCCGCCGTCACCGCCTGGCGATAGACGTGGTCTTGCACGTCCCCGGCGGCAAACACACCAGGCACGTTCGTTCGGGTGCCGTCTGTCGTGACGATGTAGCCGTTCGAATCGAGATTGAGTTGCCCCTCAAACAGCGACGTGTTCGGGGTGTGGCCGATGGCGATGAACACGCCGTCGAGCGAGAGATCACGAAGGTCGCCGGTCTTCAGGTTGCGCACGACGATACCGGTCACTTCGCCCTTCTCGACATCCTTGACCTCAGCGATCTCGGAATCCCAGATGAACTCGATCTTTGCATTCGCGAATGTCTTGTCCTGCATGATCTTCGACGCGCGCAGCGTGTCACGTCGGTGTACGAGCGTGACCTTCGAGGCAAACTTCGTCAGGTAGTTCGCCTCTTCCAGGGCCGAGTCTCCCCCACCCACCACCGCGATCGGCTTCCCTTTGAAGAAGTAGCCGTCACACGTCGCGCACGTCGAGACCCCGTGCCCCGACAGCTTTCGATCGGAGCCGATCTCCAACCAGCGCGCGGAGGCCCCCGTGGCAATGACAAGCGCTTTGGTGGTGATGCGCGTGCCGTCACGCAGTTCAATGGTGAACGGTCGCTGCGCGAGATCGACCTTCGTGATGTTTCCCGCTAGCACCTCAGTGCCAAAACGTTCGGCTTGCGCGCGCATCTCGGCCATCAGGTCCGGCCCCATGATCCCGTCTCGGAAGCCCGGCCAGTTGTCGACCATTGTGGTCAGCATCAACTGCCCTCCGGCGTCGAGCCCTTCTATGAGCAGTGGCTTCAGGTTGGCGCGCGCGGCGTACAGTGCGGCTGTCAGGCCGGCAGGACCTGAACCGATAATGACGACCTCCTGATCCGCCATTACGCGAGGTGCTTCTCGATCAGCCGAGCGATATCTTCCTTCTCGGCCAGCCCTACCAGCGTCTCCGCGAGCTCCCCGTTCTTGAACAGTAGCAATGTCGGGATGCCGCGAATCATGAAGCGACTCGGTACGGTGGGGTTCTCGTCTACGTTCAGCTTGCCAACAGTCGCGCGGCCGTCAAACTCGCCAGCAAGCGCCTCGACTGTCGGCGCCAGACGCCGGCACGGACCGCACCATTCGGCCCAGAAGTCCACGAGCACGACGCCGCTCTTCGTGTCTTGATCGAAATTTCCGTCGGTAAATGTCTGCACTTTATCGGATGCCATCTGTCTCTCCGGTTGCTGGGTCGTTGCGGTCGAGCCCGTTTCATATATTGTGACGTACTCCCGCGCCGGTGCGCGCCTCGAAAAGGTCCTCCCGCCTGCCGGCGAGCTCAAGTCGGCACCAGGCGGCCCTCTCCAAGGGCACATCGGGCGCGCCTGGAAGGGTCTGAGCACCTTCCCCGGCAGTTGTCGTCTGGCGAGTCGATGCCAGGCGTAGTCGTCGAGTCGGAGCCCTGTATGATCCGAGCGGTGACCGACTCCAACGATCGACCGGCACGTCCCGGCCGCCCCGACACCCAGGAAACGAGCGAGCTCCACGCCTTGCGAAAGCGCCAGCCGGAGTTGGCCGACGCGATCGACATGCACATCGAACTGCTCGCGGTGCAGCGGCGCGTCCGGGCAAGAATTCCGTCGCCGTCGTTCGACCTCGACGCGAACATCATGCGACGCCAGCGGGATGAGGCGCGTCCGCTGTTGCGATTCGAGCAGATCCCGCTCGAACCGACGGATCTTCGACTGGTGCTGCGTCAGACGGCTGAGATCTTGCGTCGCTTCGACGCGCTTGAAGAGACGGAATACCAGGGCATGCAGACCCTCGATCGGGATGCGGGACTGGTGGCCCTGGTTGGCGAGTGGTACCGAGAAAAGGCCGAGCGCCCCTTCGCAGTGTCGCCTGGTTCCGGTTCTCGCTCTGGGCAGCCAACAGTCGACAACGGGCAGCGGAATCATGTCCTGACGCTGGCGTTGAGACCGTTTCTCTCCCGGTGTGCGGAGGTCTTGCAGCCGCGTACAGAGCTGGCGATCTGGTCGCACTCTCACTGCCCGCTGTGCGGCGGCGAACCTGAGTTGGCGGTCATTATGCCCACAGCGGAGCGGCATCTGATCTGTGGCCGATGCGCGCTTCAGTGGAAGTTTGATCCGCTGAGTTGCCCATACTGTCAGAACGATGACCGCTCGGCGATCTCGTCTTTCGCGACATCGGACGGCCAGTATCGTGTGTACGCGTGCAACGTCTGCAAGCGCTATCTGAAGGCGTATGACGGCAGGCACGCATCGAGACCAGTCATGCCGATGGTCGACAGCGTGGCCACACTACCGCTCGATGCGGCCGCGATGCAACGCGGATATGTGGGGTGAGGTCGGCCCTAGCCGCCGTTGACGCCAGCTGCCGCCACGACGGGCGCGCTGAGCAGGTCCTGAGCCTTGCTGGCCATCCAGCTGAAGAGCTGACGAGTTTCGAGGAAGCGCGAGGCGCTGGACCTCGCACCCAACACGACCACAACCACCGACGGACCGTCCTCGGGTAGCCTGAGCAGCGTGGCGAGGCAATAGCCGGCCTTTCGGATGAATCCGGTCTTTCCGCCGAGCACGTCGATGTCTCCGCTCCTCACTAGCTGATTCGTGCTGCGGACGGATATGCTTCGTCGCCCCACGGAGAGGCTGTGCCGCTGCTTCTGCATGACTTCCGATATTCGGCTGTCACCGGTCGCATACGCCAGAAGTCTCGCCATGTCGTACGCCGATGAGACGTTGTCAGACGACAGACCGGACGGCTCAGCGTAACGCGTATTCGTGAGGCCGAGTTCCGCCGCCTTCTCGTTCATACGGACAACGAAACCGTCCTTGTCATGCGGAGACACACGGGCGAGCGCCCGCGCCGCCGCGTTGTCAGACGCAATGAGCAGCAGGTGTAACAAATTCTCGTGCGACACTGTGTAGCCGGCTCGAAGGTGGGTTGTCGAAGCTCTGCGTACATCGGCCCGCTCAATCACCGTGTCTGCTGACAGGTCTGGCGAATCTTCGAGAAACACCACCGCTGTCATCACCTTGGTAATGCTCGCGATCGATCGCTGGTTCTGAGAGTTCTCCTCCCATAGTACCTGGCCGGTAGCGGGGTTGTAGATAATGGCCGCCTCCGCGCGCACATCAGGTACCTGCTCGCCCCGCTCGTTGACCCTGAACCTGAGTCCGCTGAGGCTCGCGGCCCACCGCGCACCAGGTTGTGTCGTGTAGACGGCCAGTCGCAGGCCAGTCCGAATAACGCTTCCCCGCAGCCCGTTGGCCCGTTGTACGGCGCCGACGCTGGTACCGTACAACTTCGAAATTGACGAGAGTGTTTCCCCACGTTGAACGACATGGGTCACTTCTTCGCCGATGGAGGGAGCCGTCCCGCCGGCCCCGGCGACGATCACAAGTCGCTGCCCCGGTTGGATGACGTTCCCCCTCATCCGGTTGGCCTGACGCACGGCGCCCACGGTGGTGCCGTAACGTTTCGAGATCGACGAGAGATTCTCGCCGCGTCGGACCACGTGGGTCACTGGCTCGCCGCCGCCAGCGGCCGCCGCACCTGACGTCCCCGCCAATCTGGTCCCGGCGCCGATCGAGAGTCGCTGCCCGGCCCGGATGACGGTTCCGCGAAGGCCATTGGATCTCTGGACCGCGCCGACGGTGGTGCCGTATCGCTTCGAGATCGACGAGAGATTCTCGCCGCGCCGGACAACGTGCACTACTGGTTCACTACTCTGGGAGGCTGCGGCCGCCGACGGGGTGACCGCACGGGACGCTGGTGCCGCGCTGGTCCTGGCGCGGATCGAGAGTCGCTGACCTTCCCGGATGAGGCTCCCGCGAAGGCCGTTCGCTCTCCGCACAGCGGCGACGGTCGTGCCGTATCGTTCCGAGATCGTCGAAAGATTTTCGCCGCGCCTGACAACGTGGGTGACCGGGTCGCTGCTCGGCGCCGCCGTACGTGATGCTGGTGCGGCACCGGCCTCGGCGAGGATCGAGAGTTGCTGGCCAGCCCGGATGACGCTCCCTCGCAGGCCGTTGGCCCTCTGCACGGCGGCGACGCTCGTGCCATATCGCTTCGAGATGGACGAGAGATTCTCACCTTGGCGCACGACGTGTGTCACCTCTCTACCGAGCGGCACAGTTGAGGATGCGTCGGTGACAACGATGGACAGTCGCTGTCCGGATCGGATGAGGCTTCCCCGTATGTCGTTGGACGCCCGTACGGCGGCGACCGTGGTGCCGTATCGCTCCGAAATCGATGAGAGACTCTCGCCCCGGCGCACGATGTGCGTTACGCGGTCGCTGCTCGTCTCGGTCGCCGCACGACCATCAGACAGCTGGAGAGGGGCTTGAGGCTGGCTCGAGCCTCTTGGCGGAGCGGTCTGGCCTGCCGCGTCGGTCTGGACCCCTGGTACTACCAGCGCACCCAGCGCGCAGATGAGTCGGACGTTTCGGAACAGCCGGACATGGGTCACTGGCAAACCTTTGTGCAATAACCGGTTACGAAGTACGCCGGCAGTATAGCAAACAAACGATCCGGCGCAAGGGCCATCGACCATGCCTCACGGTACAATCACTTTGGTGCCTCAGCTTCCGAAACCCCATACATTACTCAGATCCGGCCGGGCGACCTACCGTTTCTATCTCGGCGACTGCCTTTCGGTGCTCGATCGCTTGCCGAAGGCCTCGATCGAGGCAATTGTGACGTCTCCGCCGTACAACCTCGGAATTCGATATCGTTCGTACGACGACACGATGTCCCACGAGAGCTACATGACGTGGACGAGCGATTGGGTCAGCCGGACCGCGGCCAGGCTCTCCTCGCATGGCTCGCTGTTCCTGAACGTCGGCGCCAAGCCGACCGAGCCCTGGACGGCCATGGATGTCGCATTCGCCGCACGTCCCCACCTCAGGCTGCAGAACACGATTCACTGGGTCAAGTCGATCGCGATCGAAAGAGCCATTGCCGGGGCCCGCGCAGGCCTGGACGGCGATCTGGCGGTCGGCCACTATAAGCCGATCAATAGTCGACGGTTTCTACACGACAGCCATGAGTTTATCTTCCACTTCACCCTTGGCGGGGACGTGCCACTCGACCGCCAGGCCGTTGGCGTGCGATACCAGGATTCGTCGAATGTCGGCCGCTGGCGCACCGCCGCTTCAGGCGTTCGCTGCCGGGGAAACACGTGGTTCATCCCGTACGCAACCATCCAAAGCCGGGAGAAGGATCGTCCCCATCCGGCAACGTTTCCTCCCAAGCTTCCCGAGATGTGCCTGCGACTCCACGGCCTTGACCGAATCGGTACGGTGGCCGATCCGTTTCTCGGCCTTGGATCAACCGCCGTCGCGTGCGCGGAGCTCGGGCTCAGCTTCATTGGAATTGAGATGGACGAGGGCTACCTGCAGGAGGCGGTTGCTCGTACGCGCTCGGCGCTTAGGAGCGCAGAGGCAGTGTGACTGAGGACTCATCGATCGACTTGCATCCATGCGAGTGCGATATGTATGCTGCGCCATGGACCTCAGGCAGCTTGAGATCATTCGCGCCATAGCGGACACTGGGTCTTTCACCGCGGCTGGTGAAAAACTGCACGTCTCGCAATCGGCCATTAGCCGCCAGGTCCTACTCCTCGAGGAAGAGCTCGGCCAGGCCGTGTTCCACCGCATTGGCCGCCGCATCCGGATCACGCCGACCGGCGACTCCCTCCTACGGCTCAGCCATCGGGTGTTTCAGGACCTGGAGGAGACGATCAGCGATATCAGCGACCAGCGCGAGACGTTACACGGCACGATGCGACTGGTTGCTGGCATGACCGTGTGCTTGTACATCTTTCCGTCGCTTCTCGCGGAAGTGCGGCGGGCGTTTCCACGCCTCGACCTCAAGATTACGGTCGGCGGCATCGAACGTTCGGTAGCCATGCTCCGGTCGGGCGCCGCTGACCTCGGGTTGGTCACCCTGCCCGTGAAAGCCGCCGATCTGGTATCCCAGCCAGTCCTCGAGGAAGAGTTGCTGCTCATCACCTACCCTGCGCACCCGCTGGCCAAGAAGCGGACGATTCGACCTGCTGATCTACACCAGCAGCCTTTCATTCACTTTGAGGCCGGATCGGTGACCAGACGTCTGGTCGATCGGTTCTGCGCCCAGGAAGGGATCGAACCCGAGGTGATGATGGAGACCGAGAACGTGGAAATCATCAAGGCGATGGTGCATTTCGGCATCGGCATCAGCATCATCCCATGGCAGGCGGCCGCCGCGGACGTAACCGCACGGGAACTGTTCTGCAGCCGGATAGAGGGACAGGCGCTGTGGCGGCAGACGGGGTGGCTCTATCCGAAGATGAACCGACGCCCGCGGCCGGTGTCGGAAGTCATTCGCGTGTTTGAGCGGAACCGTGCGCGCTTTGAGAACGAGGCCCGCGCCCCGAAGGACTACTGAGCCCGATCAGGCTATCGCAGTGAGTAGGACGTGCGGGAATTGACTTCCACGTTGTCTCGCACGACGTTGACCTCGAGCTCTCGCGTGCGCTTCAGAGGGTCGGGATTACTTGAGTAGTACCCGAGGACGTAGTAATCGCTGGTCTCGGCGTCAATGCGCCTGAGTGCCTCGTCAAAGTTGTTCCGGTTGACGATGGCGATGCCACCTGTTTGCTCCGCCAGTATACGCAAACTGTCCTGCGTCTTGCTGACGTGCCTCTGCCAGTCGGCGGTGTTGACGAGTGCGTCCCCCATGTCTGGCCCTCCGACGAGGCCTCGAGGGTCAATCGTGTAGAAAGTGGCATTGGCGCGGTTGGCCGCCTTCGTCAGCTCGGCGATCTCTCGGATCAGGTCACTTTCCGCGAATTGCAGGCTGTTCATATTCTGCGAAAAGGGATTGGCGTCGTCTCCGCCGAGCCCGCCAAGCTGTGACTGGTAATTCGTACGCGACTGCTGGAAGGGATTGAAGTCGTAACCGGCGCTGATGTAAATCACAGCTTTTCGTCGGTTTCGGAGCCCCTCGAGGTTGTTCATAAGGTCGTACGCGGTCTTAAACGCGACGTGCGCCCGGTACCGCAACTCAGGATTGCCCTGCCTCCCCTGCTGCATCTTAATGAGGTCGTCGGGACTCAACCCGCTACCCGCCACGCGTTCAATGGCGGCCTCGAGCACCTGCCGGTCGTACGTCAGCTGTTCAGAGATCGAGGACGTACCGGTCGACACGATGCCGAACATGTCGCCGTCATGCACGAGGTTACGCAAGACCCGTCGCAGCAGGTCGCGCGTCCGTGGTGTCAGGCTGAAGGCGAGATGCAAGTCGTCGATGAAGATCAGGAACACGCGTCCCGCAGCATCGTTCGTGGGTCTGGCTGCCGGCAGGATGATGCCTTCCGCGACCGGGGCGGCAGGTGGTGCCTGGACGTTGAATACTCGGCCGCCGTGCGTAAGCACCAGCGAGACGATCTCCTGACGAACGCCATCCTCGTAGACCTCAAAATCGTCCACCGTCAGATCCGAAACGAACGCGTCGTTGTCCGAGTTGCGAACGATGACATCGGTCGTGACCAGGTCAACAGCTACGCGAAACGTCGCCTGCGAATCTTGAGATGACGGTGGAGCTTCCTGGGCAGCCGTCCGGGGCTCTCCCACCAGCCAGAAGCCAGCGAACACCAGGAGCACCGCGACGGCTCCAGTAGCCAAAGGGCGCCCAATTTTTCGCATGCGCTGGAGTATATCAGCACCCATAATGGTTGTTGATGCGTATTGCTATCGGTGCGGACCATGCCGGATTCGACATGAAGACTGAACTCGTCGTGGCTCTGCGGGTAGCAGGGCACGAAGTGCTCGATCTCGGCACCCACTCGACCACAGCGGTCGACTACCCAGACTCCGCTGAGGCGGTGGCAACCGCTCTCAGTGAGGGTCGGGCCGACCGCGGCCTTCTGGTGTGCGGCAGCGGCGCCGGCGTGTCGAT
>Ga0115002_10004320_pt1 | contig 17259 bp, 15 predicted proteins | sample ArcticOcean_MG_C_8_FD_89576 | JGI IMG/M metagenome (GOLD analysis project Ga0115002, IMG submission 89576) | Marine microbial communities from western Arctic Ocean - ArcticOcean_MG_CB11_86 | ecosystem: Environmental > Aquatic > Marine > Oceanic | place: Arctic Ocean: Canada Basin | collected... | reverse complement strand
TAATGCATTTAATGCTTTAGGAAAACCAGAGTCCTTTAAAGTTGACTTGGACTCATAATACCGGCGGATTTGGCCAATTCGTTAACACTTGAATTCTTTATGCAACAAAGCCATTTGAATGCGATATGTGCAGACCTAAAAAAGCAAGAAAAGAACTGTGGACATCCTGTAGTATCTTTACCCCCAAAACAATTGCAGGGGAAAAATTGAATTAAGTTTTTTTATTACACTCCCCTAACCAGCCTTTTGCAAGCAAGTAATCGAATATGTGTGATGCAAAGAATGGGATACAAATTGAAAATTTAAAGGGTTACGCATAATTTGCGTAACCCTTTTTTGATGGCCATCGATTCATAACTGTTCCTGCAAAGACTTCACCTAACGCTGGTATTCTCACTATGTTCTATGCGATCAGCAATCACGCGCAAGGATAACGCTTCACTTTCAGAATGGCTTCTTCTTTACTATCTGCATAAACCATCACGCCTGGTAAATCGAGAACTTCTGCAATCCTTCGCCATCTTCTTCTTGTTCGGTTTCAATTACCATAGCTTTATATTCTCCTATCCACAACATTGCATACTGATTTTCTCAAAAAATATTCACCTTATCCAGAGAAGGCAAGCACTGTATTGAATAAGCGTTGTGGGTTGCCCTGGACATAAAGCTGGCAAACAAAGCGTTACGCCCAGGTTTAGGAACAAGGCAACGCTATCCATTGACATCTTCCTTCCCGAAATCATCCATGATTTTTTGCACTAAAATATCATAAGAAGAACGACTTTGCTCAATGACCTCTTATTACTTGACCATATAAATACGTTTTGGTATATTCTTTCTCGATTAAGGGTGGGCGGTTAGCTCAGCTGGTTAGAGTACCTGCTTGACATGCAGGGGGTCGCTGGTTCAAGTCCAGTATCGCCCACCATTTAAACGAATAAAAAATAATGGGTTACACATTACAGTGTAACCCATTTTCGTGCATAGTGCTCATCCAACCACAAAAACCTTTCCCGTCGGAGGCTTTCATGAACGTCACACCAGACCTGCTCACCTTTCATGACGGATCAGCCGTCGACACAGCATCTTGGCCTCGCCGTCGAAAAGAACTCGCCGATACCATCATCGATCATCAATTTGGCGGCATGCCCCCCGAGCCCGACAGCATCGACATCATCCAACGCGCCTCCAGCAGTGTGCGTCATTGGCCTGGCGTCCAATATAACACCTACGAAATCCACATGCGCTTTTCCAATGCAGGCGAACTCTCCCTCACGCTCACGCTCTCGCTCTGGATACCACCCGGCGACGGCCCTTTTCCCGTGCTCCTCGATGGCGACGGTTGCTGGCGCTACTTCAACGACGATGTCATCAGCAAAATCCTCGCACGCGGCAACATCGCCGCCAGTGTTGATCGCACCGAAGCCGCCGCCGACAACAAAGATGAATATCGCAACACCGGTCTTTATCGTCTTTTCCCAGATGCCAAGTTCGGCGTGTGCTCTGCTTGGGCGTGGGCCATTCATCGCTGCATCGACGCCCTCACAACATTCCCAAATGTAAAAACCGACGCGGTCGCCATCACCGGCCATTCCCGTGGCGGCAAAACCATCCTTCTCGCCGGTGCAACAGACGAGCGCATCGCCATCACCAACCCCAACAACTCCGGCATTGGCGGCGCAGGCCTCCACCATCTAAAAATGGAAGGCAGCGAAGTCGTCAACAGCTTCTTCGGCTCGGGCAACATCTTCTGGTTCGGCGAGGCGTTTGCCGCCCATCGCCACCGCGATGCCGAATTGCCCTACGACAACCACTTCCTACACGCCCTCGTAGCACCCCGAGGTTTGCTGCTCACCGAAGCCTACGAAGACCACAGCGCAAACCCAGCGGGCACATATGCCGCTGCGCGATCTGCCCAAAAAGTCTACGACCTACTCGACAACAAAGACGCCATCGGTTGGGCCTACCGTGAAAGCGGGCACGCCCACATGCCCGAAGACTACACCGCCCTCCTCGACTTTATGGATCGCCACCTGCACAACCGGCACCTAAAACGCGACTTCCAAAGAAACCTCTATCCCGATCTGGGCAAATGCCTGCAAAGTGTCGCCACAGAATGAAGACAAATCCTTACTCCAACCCCATCATCTCCATCGCTTGCCACAGATTTTTTCGCCGTTCGTGCGTCACGCGCCATTCTTTCAAAAGGGCACGATAGCTAATAGGCGCCATTTCCTTTAGCACCGCCATCCATTGCGCATGTTCTGTGTAATCCGCTTTGTGAACGTGTTGGGGGTTTGGCACCAAGATCTGTAAATGTTCCTTCCAATACCTCATTACCCGATCCAAAATACCCGCCGGTACATATGCATCCAAATACTTCTGCCGGAATTTGCCATCCGGTGTGGTCAATTTTTGGGGTTCAATAACAACCTTAAAAAACGCGTCATATGGGTCTTTTCTCCTGCCGCTTATCTCCATCAAGTCCCATGTTAGTAACCGTAAACAACCAAAATTCGCATCTGACAAACGCATTTCATTGGGCAATTGCACCAGCCACTGGTCAATCTTTTTTTGAAACCAGGGCGATCCTTTTTTTATATCGAAGTGGCTCTCTATAAGCCATTCCAACCACCAAGAATCGTACTTGCGAGCAATATAGTCGCGCCATGACTGAAACAGAGCCAAGCGAACTTTCTTAGACACAGATGCTTCCCCAAAGGTTTTGAGCATCCACTCCCAGTCAAAAAAATGATCAAAGACAGCCCGCTGGATCTCCAAAACTTCGACCTGCTGAGATTGCCCCAACCCATCGACGGCTTGCTGGTAATGGTGAAGCAACGTTTTGACATCTGCCGAATTGTCGTTATGGTAATGGCCAGATACAATAGGAAATAACAGCGCAGTATCTGGCGTCCAAGATTGACCCCCGCGATGATGTTGCAATAACGCTTCAAGGGTCTGCCCAATGGCTTGAAGACCTCGCTCGTAGTCTTTTTGATTCAACAGACTTTCGACCACGGGCAAACCATTTTGCCAGTGCTGGGAAACGGTTGCCAAAAGATTGTCCAAGTATTCTTCAGGTGCACGCGATTCGGCATAATACATATACAATGCATGCCAGTGAGAATATGTATTTTTTAGGTGATTGCTCCAGTCCGTCATCTCCTTAGATTCGGTCATCCCTTGATACACAAGCTCCTGATCGGCCTCCGGCAATTGGGTAAAAAAACCCAGAAAAGCGTCGTCATCTAAGCCCACATTTCCAACTTCGTTCTCCCAATCAAGAATACACTGGGCAAAGGCAAACCCGTCTTCGCCCTCCTTTTGCCCCTTCAACCACTCCCACTCCAGTAAACAAGTTGTGAGCGTTGCGTCCAGATAAAACCCATCCGTTACCTCCAGCCATTCGGGCAATTCATCAGAGACATCCTCCGTGGCATTTTGCACGGCCTGAGCAAATCCTGCATTTGGAGAAAAACCATCCTGAAAAGCAATCCGAATCAGGGGGCACATCTTCTTTGCCACCTTCTCAAGGTTCTCAACAAACATCGTCGCGTTAAAATAAGGCGCCTCCCAAGAAGCCTCCTGATTGATGTATTTCCCTTTCTCTTGAGCCGCTTCTTCAACAATCTTGTCCCACTCGTTCCATAACCCAGACCAGGTCTGTCTCAACTTTGCCGTAGATACGGGTTCTGCACCGGCGACCTTGCGACCACCCAATGGTTTGGGCGGAGAAAGAATTTGCGCCACAGTCTGCCTGGTATCTGGCTCTAACTGCGTCAAAACCTGGGCCCTTAACTCTGGAGATAAGGCTTTAAGCAACACATCCAGCAAATGAACGATTTCCTGTTGGGTCAAAGCCTTAAAGAGAGCGTCCCCAACACGGGCTGTAGAATAGTCTGACTTGACTGTCTTCTTTTTTGCCATTGAACCGATTCCTCCATTTTTTTCAACCCTATGTAAGACTCAACCACTCTTGGATGTATAAACAAAACATCGGAATTCTTCCTCACCTTTTTGATCGTGCCGGGTCAAAATACAGAGTACCTCTTCCTTCGGGTCATTGTCTTTTATGCACAACAAACAGAGCCCTGGTTTGGGCACCAGATCGGGTGTAATCTCTGTACCGTCATCATCGAAGAATCGAAACGGATTTTTCTCCATTTTCTATTCACCTTTCATGTCTTTGGTAAGAAATTCGACATCATGAAATTTTGACCCCATTTTTTCACAAAACCCCATCTCGCCCAGATCCGAGCACTTCAGCAATACCATTGAGATACGCATTAAGAGACAATCCGTGGGTCTTTGCCACAACCTCTAAGGTATCAACCCGTGTCCGCTCGCCCTTTTCAATCCTTCTCATCTGGCGCTCAGAAAGTCCTTCAAAGTCAGCCTGTCTAAGATTGTGTCTCTTCCGAAATGTTGCTACGGCCTCTCCAAACCGAACATCATAAAGCAACTTCTCCCTCTCCTTTTTCTTCCGCCACGAAGCATCTTTAACATAGCGAATGGCATCCAAACCAATATGCACATCACCTTCTAACCAGTGGATATAACTACCCTCACTGGAAATAGTAAACAATGAACGCTGCTTCTTGGGAATCCGGTTAAGTGCAGGAAGTTCCGCAAAGTTAACTTTGAACAGAGTATGATCACACGCCATGACAAAAAGCTCATCGTCAACAACTTGTGCAGTGGCAATCAGTTGATCGGGGCATCCAAGGCTCCAAGCCGTTAACACGCGCTTGGGCACATCTTTGTCCGAATGCACAACAGTCTGTCGATTCATTCTCAATTTGGCTTCATAAAGCATCTGTGGTAAAAACTGCACATTATGGTTTTCGCGGATAAAAAGAGCGCGAAGATGATGGGCATGATTTGCAGCACGTACAAATTCAGACACGGCCGGAAGCCCCGGAACAGAAGTGAGCACGAAAATATCCCGATATTTTATCTTCCCCAAATCCGGCTTTCGAAAAACGTCGAAAGAACGTGGAATAATATCATAAGTGTATGGGTCTGCGCCCAAACGACCATCTCAGCAGTCTTTGACATGCCTAACTCCTTGTATCCACTTTTGTATCAAAAACATATCCATAACCGGACAAAAAATAAATACTTAAAATATAAAAAAATGTCCGGAATATATTTATGAATCAAGCCAGTGGATACTTTTAGGTCAAGCATTCAATATTTTGATGCACAAAAGTAACAAATTTACGATCCAATCGTAAATTTGTCACTCGACCAAACGCACTTTATAGTATTTCTCAAAAAAACAAAAAGGTTTGCGAATTATACTTGCAAACCCTTTTGTTTTAAGCAGCATTAAGCTACCCACCTTTTCTTGAGGCCGATGCACACGCTCAAGACGTTGCATCATCCACCTTATTTTGCGTCAGTGGCCACGCACACTGTTCCTGAGCCAACTGCCAATACACCGGGTTATATTCCCCATGCTGCTTAAACCCGCCCACCGATTCCTGTTCCGGCGCGTAGTGCGGATAGCTGTCAAAAATATCGCCAAACGCCAAAACCCGAGGATCACCCTGTTCGCGCAGAACTGCGTTTAAGATCTCCGACAGCTCCCTCCGAATATCCGCGCAGTCCGGATCATTCACCAAATTCTGAAGACACCCCAAATCTTCCTCTACACGATACAATTCATCAAAAGATCGCTTTGCATACGTGACCTGATACAAATCTGTAAGCTCATCCTCACGTTCGAGAATGTAATCCTTTGTTGGATTATCCAGCTTGGTATGACAAAAAAATCCGGGCGGATCTCCCATAGGCCAACGATCTGGTTTTACATTTTGAATATAGAGAAAGTCCGGTGTTCGAATCGCACGACACGGATACCCCACATTGTCAAACCGCGCGTGATTATGCCGCTCCTTCCCCGTAAGCACCTGGTTCCAAGAAGCCCCCGAATCCTCACCCCGATGCACACCCACCAAGCTCCGTCCCGTCATCTCCTGTGGAACAGCAACGTCAGCTGCTTCAAGAATCGTCGGCGCCAAATCGATCAAGCTCACGAGCCCATCAACAACCTGCCCAGAGCCTTGTCCCCAACGCATCGCCAGTGGAACACGCGATCCAAATTCATAAAGATTTGCCTTTGCACGCGGAAAGGGCATACCATTGTCACTCGTAACAATGATCAACGTATTATCAAGCTCACCCAAATCCTCCAAGACTTTCACCATCCGCCCAAGCTGCTCGTCAAACCATTCAATCTCCAATTCATAATCGAGCAGATCCCGACGCACCAAATCCACATCTGGCAAAAAAGGCGGCACATCGCACTTCTCAACTTCCTTCCCTGCCCGAATGCCCGAATCACGCTCATAAGGCCGATGCGGTTCACGGCATCCAAACCAAAAACAAAACGGCTGCTCGTCACTTCGATCATTCAAAAAAGACTGTAAGTTTGCCACATAATCACAGCTGCTAATACCCGACGTCGGTGGCGTAAGCTTGTGCCGATTATATTCCTCACCCGCCGGATTACCCAGCCTCCCCCCATCTTTCCAATTGCCAGGCCCCCACGGTTTCCCCGTATACCCAATGTGATATCCCACATCTCTTAGCAACTCTGGATACACATCATACCTTTTTGGAAAAAGACTGTCGTGCGTACCCGCTTCCTCAAGTTGCCAAATATTACGCCCCGCCAACAAGGCGGCCCGTGAAGGACTGCACTGTGGTGCCGGACAATACCCGTGCGTAAATAATGTGCCCTCACCTGCAATCCGATCAAACGCAGGTGTCCGTAGGGTAGCATGCCCATATGCCCCAGCGTCTCGCCAAGACTGATCATCCGAAATGGCCAACAATATATTTGGACGGCGATTCATAACATGATTTCCTTTCTTATCACACCTAACCACAACAACCTTCACAACTGGCCCATACCCATCACAAGAATCGACCACCGTTTTCCACACTACGCTTAATACCTCGCCGCTTCCCAAAAAATCGAAATCCCAAGTGCCCGCCACTTGTCCCGTTCTTCCGGTTTGGTCACAATGGCCAAACACCGCTTAATCCCCACCGGGTCCAATTGTTCTGCCACATTCAAAAAACAATCCTCAAACGTCTCCAACGGAAATTTAGAATGCCGCTCCAAGCTAAAACTCAGATCATTTGGACCAAACGCCACATAATCAATCCCCGGCCGATCAGCCAGCTTCCGTGCGTTGGCCACGGCCTCAACAGACTCAAACTGCAACACAAGCACCGCATAATCGTTCCACCACTTCGCATAAGCCAACCGATCAGGTGGGTCACCAAACGCACTTAACCCCGCACGTGCAGGTCCCCCCCAGCTTCGGCGACCAAAATTACCATAGTAAAAGTATTCAAGCGACTCCACAACCGTTTCTTCTGTCATCACCTCCGGTACCATGATCGACGACAACCCAAAGTCACAAAAGCGGCCTGTCAAATATGAATGCCGCGTATGTGGCAAACGCATCTGCACCGGCATGCCCAGCGCCTCAGCATGTGCACAAAACGCAATAACTTTATCGTCGGAAATGGGCCTGTGCTGCCCGTCAAAATAAACCGCGTCATAGTCGCCGTTTCCAAGTGCCGTCTCCATCTGATCGCGCGTAATATCCACCAGACAATTCAACAGCAAAAGTTCGTCCTTCGTCTTTATGGCGTGCTTGAAATTCTTATTCATGTTCAATATCTCCTTTAAGCCCAATCAGTTCTAAACAGATAGGAGCCTTGGTTTTGGTGTTCCCGATTTTGTACATACAAAAAAGGGTTTGCGAGAACAAATCGCAAACCCTTTTTTTGCTAAAAAATTTAGATCAACACCACTGCCAACAGAAGAATTGCTACCCCTCCTCATTGATCAACTTACCCAATCTTTCAAAAGCAAAGTGAGCATTGAACAATGTTATCCACATGGTTCCTTTCCTTTTTAATACTGTGCACCTTCCCAAAAAATCGAAATCCCAAATTCCCGCAACTTATCCCGTCCATCTGGTTTTGTGTTAATGGCAAAACACCGTTTGATCCCAACCGGGTCCAACTGCTCCGCCACATTCAGGAAACATTCTTCAGCCGTCTTCAATGGAAAATTGGAATGACGCTCCAGACTAAACGTCAAATCATTCGGTCCAAACGCCACATAGTCAATACCTGGCCGATCAGCAAGTTTACGCGCATTGGCCACAGCCTCCACAGACTCAAACTGCAAAACCAACACTGCCTGCTCATTCCACCACTTTGCATATTCCAATCGTGTAGGCGGGTTATCAAACTGGGCCATGCCCGCGCGTGCACCACCACCCCAACTTCGACGCCCCAGTGTGCCATAATAGAAGTATTCGGTCGCCTCAACGACCGTCTCTTCTGTCATCACCTCAGGCACCATAATCGACGACAACCCAAAATCACAAAAGCGCCCCACCAAGTAGGAATGATAGGTGTGTGTCAAACGCATCTGAGCGGGCATATTCAACGCAGAAGCAGTTTCACAAAATGCGACAATCTTGTCATCAGAAATAGGCGTGTGCTGACCATCAAAATACACAGCATCGTAGTCCCCATTTCCAAGTGCCACTTCCATCTGACTGCGCGTGATATCAATTGGACACGTCAAAAGCACAAGTTCATCTTTTGTCTTCACTGCCTGTTTGAAATTCTTAATCATATTCAATATCTCCTATAACTTTGTCAAAATCTCCGTCACTTTATTCTCAAACAGCATCTGCCATTCTGGCGCCACAAGACAATCACTGTCCTCCTGGGCACCCCCTCGATTCTTGAGTTGCTCTGCCGTGGGTGTATAATAAATATATCCATTGGTAACACCCGCCACAAAGGTATGTTTGTGCGGCGACTTCTTTTTAAGATTGAGCCCGATTTGCACAGATAATTCACCCGGAAAAGTAACCAATACAAAATCCCCAATTCTCAATCCCATCACCTCAACCTCGATTGTTTCCATTCCCGCCGCCACATTCTGTGCCTGCCGTTTTTTCAGCAAGTTCAGGTTCACTTGAACCCGTGTCAATTCCTCCATCGTGTGAATGTTTTCTATATACCGATCCATATTCTGCCTATTTTCCGCATCCAATTTATCCAAGTCATTTCTGCCCATCATTCTTTCGTGTAAATACCGGTGAGACGAATAAGATGGAAAGCTATCTGAAAGCTTGTATTTCACAATCAAAGGAAGAAACGTCTTCAGATTCAGGTTCGTCCCGTTCAAAGACTGCAACAGCCGCATCTGTTCGATCAGCAAATCTTCAATCGGTTGCGCAAGATCGGCTCTTGGCACGTCTAAGATCTCTTGGATAATTTTTAATGTGCCACCTTCCTCGCTCTGAATTTTCTTCAATGCTTTCAGAGTACTCAGTCCCAGCAGATTCCCCAACGTCTCTCCATCCCGAGGATTGTTGACATCCTTATACAATACCGGATTGATATCCCCAGCACATCCTTGCAAAAAAAACGCGATACTTCTCTCATCCAAATTGTCTTCTATCACGTCACAAGCAAAACCACTCAGATCCGCTGTATTGCCTCTGCTCGGAACACCCATAATGGGATGACATGCAAAATTAAAAACAACAGCCAAGGTCTGCCCACCTTCTCTGTCTAATCGAAGAATACCAATTTCCGGATCAATCGGCCCAACCGCTTCAACATCCTCATCGGCAGGAAGCGCATACGCGTGGCGAACATCCACCTCCGTCCCATTCTTCAATATCAGCCTACGATTCTCCATAATTCTGTCTTCGTGCCCCGTACCAACACCAATATGTACAGGCACCATATTCTCCCACGCTTCTTTCACAGCCTCAACCGTCCGCGCTTCCACATCTTTACACACCACACCATGACAGTGGCTGGCATTGATCACGACACTTGCAGCCTCAATGTTCAGTTCCCGATTCAATTGGACACGCACATTGGCAAGATAATCATTTCTGATGGTACCAATCTCAGCAATTGCAACAGCATCAACCGTCACCAGAACAACCGTCGTAACATCATCCCTTAAGACCAACGCTTTGACATACAAGGGATCATTCACGGGTCCTGCTTCCCTGTTGGTGATATCTACTCTTGCAACGCCTGCCCGAAGCTGCCCTAACGGATTCATTGTTGTATCCATCCCTAATCGTCTCCTCCGGCTATTGATACCCCATTCAGATATAGAATCAGAGAAGAAACCTCTTGACAAACCAACGCCTATTCACAAGCATATTGCATCATAACGTAGTGGTCTTACGCGATAACACAAGGGCGTTTTCTGTGTGAGCGCAACCTCTTCCTTTAAGGGAATGCATATGACCGACCAACAACGCATCGACTTTGAAGCCCGAGGGTACCTTGTTATAAACATCAACAACGATGCCCTCGCTCAGTTACAAACCGCCTTCGATCAATCAAGAGACCATCTCGACGACCTTCCCAACCAAGACGATGCCTTTATCTCCCTTGCAGAACACCCCAATATCTTTCCCATTGCCCACACGATCATCAGCGACGAGATACAACTGAGATCTCTAACGGGTTTCATACGCCCACCCGACAGTGCCGGCAGAGGATGGCACCAAGAAGTAGCCGGTCTTTTGGGTGTGCATCATGCCTTATCCACGCTCTGCATCCAAGTCTTCATTCACCTCGACGATGCCCCAAAAAACGGAGCCTGTCTGATGGCCGTTCCCGGCAGTCACCGTTTTAAATCTTACCTGCCCATGCCAGACATCACCCACATCCAAGACATGCCCCACGCGGTGAAACTCCCCGCACAAGCCGGAACCGTCACCATCTTGCACGGCAACCTCTATCAGGCCCATACCCGAAACCAGAGCAACACATCCCAGCGATTCTTAAACCTTACCTACGTCCAGTGCTGGATGCGCCACGCACTGCCCAAACTGTCTCCACACACAGTCGAACGTATTCGAGAATCGGTCAACCTCTGCCAGCTTTTTGCCGTGCGCGACCTTTCCAGTGCCCCAGGATACTGGTCTGGTCAACTCGAAAACTATCCCGAGGCCACGGGCCTACCCAATCGCCAATTTTCTCCACTCAAGGTCGTAGGCAAAGGCACGGAACCAAACAGATAACGGAGATCACGATGACACCGCAACAGGCAAAAAACACCTATGATACCCAAGGATATGTCAACATCCCAAATGCCCTTGCAGGAGACGAACTCCAACGCGTGCAATCGGCCTTCCAAAAAGCCCAAGAAAGTAAAAATCTACGCAATCTCCTAAACCAAGATGACTGCTTCATAGACCTTGTCGACCACCCCGCCTATCTGCCCATTGTCCGTGCAATCGTAGGGGACGACATCCAACTGCGCTACATCAATGGTGGACTCGTCAAACCCCAATCCGACTCCGGCTCGGGTTGGCACTGTGATCTCTCCCAACTCAAAGGTGTTTATCTTCCCGAAGCCATCATCATGACCAAGCTTTTTGTCTACCTCGAACCCGTGCCCGAAAACGGCGCTTGCTTGGCCTGTGTGCCTGGCAGTCATCGTTATGAAATGGGCCATCCACTACCCGACATCAACACCCACGAAGACATGCCCCACCACGTCAAAATGATTGCCCAACCAGGCGATGCAGTGCTCATGAATGGCTACACTTGGCATGCCCGATTCCACAACAACAGCGACACCCCCCGCAGAGTCATCGAATCTTCCTACATCCACGCCTGGATGAAAACACAGTTTGAATTTGACGACCTCTCAACCCGCGTCCAGGAACAAATCCTATCTTCCCACAACCGCCGCCAGCTCTTTGGCGTACCCGAACCCGGCCAAACCGACTGGCAACGTCGCTTGGAAGACAGCCCGCCCTATCAACCTGTCGAAGTCGGCATCTAAACCCTCTCCCAAAGTAAAGTGCGTTCATCCAGAAATTACTTTTCGGTTTTCAGACGACGGACCACAGACAAATCGCGTTTGTCGTCTGTGGTCGTTTCCGACGACTTATTCTGGGGTGAACCCTTAACTTCCATTCATGAAACGATCCCCAGCTACTTGCGACTATAATTTAGGGCATAAACCACGGCATTCCCTAGGTTACCAGTGCCTTCTCCCAGCACCATCATGACTCGATTTTGCGCCGGGTCAAATGTCATAGCCCGATTCTGCCCTACCACATCTTTCATCTCTCGACCAACAGGTGCGGCAATATCAGCCTTAAACCAGGTATTTTCTCCAACGTGATAGACATACACACCCGCCCGACCTTCCTCCTGAGAAGGATATGAACAGGTAAAAAACACATCCTCTTGAGGTATATAAACGGCCTCTCGCCTACAGGTCGGGGGTTTGTTTTCGCCTGTTTCCAGTGCTGGATGAACCAGTGCCCAAACACCCGAACTTAGATCAAAAATCCACAGTTCATCCTGTTCTACCCCCGCGCCATGCAAGATGAGGCAATCGCGTTTTGTGTCGTAAATTAGGGCCGCCATTTCATACAGATTCTGAGGCCATGGGCCAGATTTGGACAGTTTTTTCCATCTCTTCCCAGCCACATCGAGCAAATAAACCGCGTTTTCAACAACACGGTACCCATCAAAAGTCACCATGTCGGCCCGATCTGTTGAACCCACCGCACCCCAGTTGTGATCGATGGCCATAACACCGTGTGGCGTTGAAACGGTCAGGTCCAGGCCAACAAGACCCGAGCATACAATTTCCCAAGTTTCCGTTTCTCGATCATAGCTCCAAGTGGGCCACTTTGTGTGCCCAGACATGTTGAAATTTTCACCCGTGCCAAACTCGGGCGTTGCAGGCGCACAAGAACGCAAAGATTCAGGATCGTATCCCGCAGTAAGATAAACCAGCTTGGTATTGATAATCTTTTTGCTGACCGGGTCATACGCATAGACCTTTCGACCATGTCGAATCCAAGGTGCGCCGTTAAATGTAACACCCGCCAAATTGATGCCCCGGTTCCAAGCACGGGGTGGATAATCGGGCATTTCAGGGCTTGAAATCCAGGTGTGTTCAACCACATCATAAAAATCGTAGTCGTTACCGCCATAACCGCAATGCCCACCGCCCCAATAGATGATCTGACCTCGATCTGTATCAAAAGCACATGAACCCCACGTTCGCAATGGCGCCGCTCTGCCCGGATTGGACAACAACGTCCAGGTGTTGTTGGGCATGGATTGCAACCGGGCTTTCTGCTCTTCCCTACGTGTGACATCCAACGCAGTTGTGCGCTCTTCAATCGATCTCTTGTAGATAGGTTCTTGCCGAGTCGGTATCGCAGTTTCATCAACAAGACCATCGGGATCCACCTCAAACGCATAAGTTGAACGAACCAGAAAAAGCTCATCGCATTTGCGCATCATCTGATCAGATTTGGTTGCTGTTGTACAAATGATCAAACCTTCATCCGGTTTGATATCTGCCGTGATATACCACCCAACAGGCGTCTCCCCATTGAGCTTCATCCACCGATCTTCCAATGCCGAATAGGCCCACATGTCCGTCAGTTCGTCCCGGTTATATCCCCCACCAATGATTACCCAACCCGTGTTGGGATCGTAAACTGTAAAATGCCCGGCCCGCGCAGGAGGGCCACCCAGTGCTTTAGACACACGCCATTGTTTGATACGTGTGTCATAAATCCACGTATCGGCCAGAAAGTGCGTTTGCGCATCACCGCCAAACAAGACCAGAACCTCGTTGCGTGTATCACAAACCAAACGAGTCGCCATTCTGGGCGGGGGTTCCACATCACTCATGAGCCGCTGCCAGGTCATGATCACACAATCGTAAATCCATGTTCCCGTATAACCAACAAGCTGACCATCGGGTCCGGTCTCGGCCACATGCCCACCGCCTACAAGCACGATCTCATCGTTGAATGGATCCATACAAAGCGACCCACCCAGCACCGGCGGGGGAGACAAACCCTTTCCGATATCTGACCACGTTCGATCTACGACACGATAAGCAAACGTCCTCCCACCCGTGAAATAAACCATTTGTGATCGTTTTTTGTCATAAGTGACCTGATCAAACACGATGTTCAAATCTGGTCGGAGTACACCCTCGCGCATCTTTAACTGAGGTCGATAACTGCCCGTTGTAATACCGTGGTACAACTGACAAGGGTACATAGGCGGCAGTTTGTGACCCCATTCATCTTCCTTTTCAAGCGGAAATTGATTTTGCCATGTCCCCACTTTTGGATCAAAAATCACACTGTCATATTCGGGGTTGTCAGTGCGCCGAATATGTGGTCCGCCATAGATATAAACGTCGTACGACAGATAGCCCCACAAGAGGAAATATCCGCCGTCGTCAACATAACGAAACGAACTGTGCCGCCTGGCACCATCAGCATCTGTAGACAGGTGCGTAAAAGTATTGGGCTTTTGAGTAGACATAGAATATTTCCACCAAAGAGGGATGAGGAGCATGATCAGACATCCGTCTTGCGCCAGATATTCACCATTTGTAGTTCAACGCCAAGCGGGGTCGGGTACTGACATTTTTGCTCCCTGCGTGGGCACACAAATAAGCATAAAAGAGCACGTCGCCCCGCTGTGGTATGAGCACGACGGGGTCATTCAGACCCGCTTTGTCCAGTTCTTTATTCAATACCCACATGTATTCGTAGTGCGCCTCGTCCGAGCGTGCCAGGGCTTCGATCTGCTGGTGCGATCCTGGCCATACGGCAGTGCCACCGCCACGTCCTTCGACATCGCTGAGAAAAGTCATGGTGGCAACGTGAAAAGGCCGAGGAAAGGTCTTGTGCCCGTGTTCCTTTATCGCGTGGTCGATATGAGGGTGAGGATTTTGCCACGCCTCAGTTGACGGGAAGATATTTATGGCCGTGGCACCACGCGGCGTTTTAATGTGCTCAAGCGACTCGCCACAAAGCTGGCTCGCAGCGCGCAGATAATCGTCGGTAAAACAAGCCACGATTTCGGCTTGGTCGTGGTGGTGGGTATATCTGCTGTCGGGCCAAGTCTCAGGGTTATCTGGCTGAGCGCCCATGCCCTCCCACAGCGTTCCCGCAGCGGCAGCAGCGATATCGTCGGGTATTAACCCCGATAGTAGGATATAACCGTCGCGAGCATAGGCGTCTAATTGGTTTTGCGTAAGGGTCACTTTTTCTCCTCTTTTTTATGTTAGAACCGAACACACCGGCGAAGGAACATCTGTCTCAATACCCCGCGACAGCTTGCCGGTGTTGCCATCAATATGAAAAGCACTGATCTTATTGCTATCCGAATTGGCAACAAACAGCAACTGTCCATCCGCCGACATCGTCAGATTCTGAGGCACAGGTCCACCGCTTGGTTGATTGCCATTTGGCGTCAAAGCGCCGCTCTCTTTATCAACAGCAAACATGGCGATCGTGTCGTGACCGCGATTTGTGCCATAGAGGAAGCGGCCATCTGGCGTAAGACACAGATCTGCCGTATGGCTCACGCCCTCAAAATCCTGCGGCAAAGTCGGCACTGTCCCCTGCTCCAACAACAAACCACGCTCGGCATCATAATCAAAAGCCGTTATCGTATTACCCAGTTCGTTGATCACATAGGCATGCTTATTGTTCGGCGCGATCGTGAAATGCCGGGGTCCATCTCCGGGTGACACGCGCGCAAAGGGCTGCTCTCCAGGTGTCAACGTCCCACGTTCGGCATCAAGTGCATAGATCATCACCTTGTCTGTACCAAGATCTGCAGAAAAAGCAAAGCGCCCATCGGCAGAAATCTTAAAACAGTGCGCGTGAGGCTCCTTTTGCCGATCCTCATTCACGCTACTCCCCCCGTGCTGAAAAAAAGCCCCCACTTCACCCAGAGCGCCATTGTCGGCAAGTGGATACGAGATGACACTACCGCCCTCATAGTTTGCCACAATCACGGCGCGACCTGATGGATCGACCTCCACATAACAAGGGTACCCACCCTGCGTCGGCTGTTGATTAATCAACGTCAATGCCCCAGTATCCCGATCAAGAGCCAGCGCCGACACCAGTTGCTCGCCCCCAGGATCAGTAATGCTGTACAGCACCTGACCATTTGGATGCATGCCAATAAAAAATGGATTGCTGATGTCAGGGCTCTGCCGCAGAAGTTCGAGCCGTCCATCCCCATCGATAATCTTAAAAACAAAAATGCCGTCTGCATCGGTGAGCGTGCTAACAATTAAAAGGGATTCATCTGCCATGTTATCCTCCAGATGGAATAAAGTGTACTGTTCGTATAGCACAAAAGTGAAGAAAAGACTGGAAGTCAATCAGAAAATGGTGTATATCGACAGGGCGCTTCAAATTGGGAAATTTAAGGAACAGGCAGGAGTAGAAATGAAATCCGTTGAAACGTCGTTGTCAGCATCGGAAGTGCGAGCTATAATGAGTATCTAAAGGTACACGCAGACCGGCATCCTCAGTTCACCTCTTGAAATTAAGGAATCAAAGATGTCAAAAACACCCCTTACGCCCGACCAGGTCCACTTTTACAATAAAAATGGCTTCGAATAAGGGTTAGAGACAGATAATTTCCTCCATCCCTGAGCATGCGGTGCCAGAGGACAGGCCAATGCCCCCAAACGATAAAAACCACCGAAATAGCTCCGATGGTTTTTATTTGAACACGCTTACATCAACAAAACAAGGTCTATGTCCTGTCAAACATCGCGCATCAAAACTTATCCCGCAACGCCACAAATTCATCTAACATCGCCATAAAATTCTCATACGTCGTATTCATCGCCACCGAATGGCTCGGTCCCAAAATAAATCCACCACCAGGTGCCCCTCGCTCCATTGCCATTCGCACCGATTTTCGCACGTCTTCTGGTGTGCCCGCAATCAACGCTTCCACCGGAATCCCACCCCAAAAACAGAGCTTGTCTCCAAACATCTCCTTCAGCCGTCCCACCTCCATGCCCGACGTCGTCTGCAACGACTGATAACAATCAATCTCGCAATCAATAAACATCTCCATCAACGGAATATTGTTCCCGCAATTGTGAAAAATCACCTGGGGCACATGCTGCTTCACATGCGCAATCCGCTCCTTCATAAATGGGTAACACATCTCCCGAAACATCTTGGGTGAAATCAACGGCCCATTGGACCCCGCCATATCCTGCTCCATCAACACCCCCGATACGCCGGGGCGGATGTAAAAAACATCCAACTGATTCTGCCTGACTCCCGAATGCCGATTGGCTACCAGAACCACATCCGGCTGCAACGGATACATCATCAACCCATTCACCGTCCC
>Ga0115002_10004315_pt1 | contig 17268 bp, 18 predicted proteins | sample ArcticOcean_MG_C_8_FD_89576 | JGI IMG/M metagenome (GOLD analysis project Ga0115002, IMG submission 89576) | Marine microbial communities from western Arctic Ocean - ArcticOcean_MG_CB11_86 | ecosystem: Environmental > Aquatic > Marine > Oceanic | place: Arctic Ocean: Canada Basin | collected... | reverse complement strand
TTATCATTTTTATCATCATTATCATTTTTATCATCATTATCATTTTTATCATCATTATCATTTTTATCATCATTATCATTTTTATCATCATTATCATTTTTATCATCATTATCATTTTGCCATAGATACACGGGTGCGACAGGTGATTGCAATGTAAAAACAAGATCTAAAAGTCTTTTTATATGTTTATCATTCACTAAAATAAGACTTTTTTGTAGATAATGATAATCTTCTTTCCTTAGAGATCTAATAAATAAAGCCATTTTAATAGCATATTTAAGTGATATATTTTTCATGTTACGCGTATCAAAGATAAATGAAAAATCTTCACGATTATGATATAAGAGCAACCATTCATTTAAAAATTGATCAAAATCATTTTCTGAGTCTATAGATTCAGAAAAGTTTACAAAGATGACGGGAAAATTATCATAATTATATTCAGCAAACATATATATACTATTAGAAAAAATTAAATTAATATTTATAACTTTAGAATTTTAGAATGAAATGACCCACGACTCCAAGGGCACCGAGTAATACAGTGACAATCGTCGCCTTTTCTCCGGTGGACAAGTCATCATCATCAGGAGGAGAGGTGGTAGCGGGAGGGGGGGTAGGAGGGGTGGTAGGAGGGGTGGTAGCGGGAGGAGGGGTATGAACGGTGCCAGCTGCTCTATATTTTTGTAGTAGTACATCTCCATATAATGCTGTATATAATGAATTTATACTTGTAGAGAATTCTGCTAAAGCAGTAGTTAAATTTATTAAATAATCCGCGCCAGGTATCCCTCCTGCCCCTGCTGCTGCCGCTGCTGCCGCTACTGCTGCAGTAATCGCCTCATCATTGCTATCCAAACTAGGTCCTGGAGTCGTCGTCGTTTCGTAGGTCGCCCGATTATAACACTTTGCTAATAGATTTTTTTTTTTAAGTTCTACTTCATTTAATTTTGTTATATATATATCTGAATTATTAGTGACCGTCCCTGATGCTGGTGGTGTGGGAGGTATTCCCAATTGATTATAATTTAATATAATCAAAAATATAGCTTTAATGATTTCTTCAGTTGATGGTTCTTCGGAATAATTTTGATCTTTATTAGTTTGAACCTTCGTTTTAAGAGTGTTATAATCAGGTGTTGTGCCGGCGGGTGCTAGGAGTAGGGGTGCTAGGGGTAGACCGTTGACTCTGTTAATGGGTGTAATCGCTGTATTATCTATTAATAATTGTATAATTTCAATAAGTTTTTGATTAATCAATCGCATCCTAGTTTTAAAATTACGTCTCAAACCTCCATCGCCAGCGCCTGCGCCGAGCGCGCCTGCGTAATTATAAAATTCAACGCTGGTTAACGCGCCATCGCCATCCGTGTCAATCCCGCTAAGCGCGCTCAGCATTTCAGCATTTAAACTATTTAACTGAATACTCGTAGCACTTAAACCAGCACCAACAATACCACCCATATCTCCTATTTTATCATTCATGTCATCTAATTTACTCATTATTCCTCTGACATCGGCCCCACCCATATCACCGCCAACAGACCCTCCTCCTCGACCTTCTCCAGATCCTTCAAATTGAGCATATGGTGGTTCATCGACATCTTCTACCGGCGAAGGTAATCTTCTTTTGATGGATGCCCGTGTAACACCCGAACCTAAATCAGTATCATAAGTTAATACGGAAAAAGTAGTTTCTTGGGGATCTAAATTAGCATTATCAGGATGAATAATTATTTGATTACCGAATGGTTCTAGGAACTTACCTAATCCTAATAATTTATCTATATAAGATTGAATACAATCTTTACATAAATAAAGAACGATTGCTAATAACAAACAAAAGAATAAAAAGTGTAATTTTTTATTCATAAAATACTATTTTATCATTAGAAAATAAATTATTTGATATATTCATTTAATAAGTTAATAAGTTAATAAGTTAATAAGTTTTATAGCAGTGGATATTAAACTTATAATTATATTGAGATGATGTATTTATAATTTCTTGTTGATGTATCCTCATTATGATCTCACCTATCAAGACAGTCGGCCAGCGCCCTTGAAAAAAATGCAGGAGAATTTCCGAGGTGGTACCTCGCATGCCCCCTCGGACACCCCTCATCGGCTATTTGTTACCCACATTGTACACTTCACCGCTGCTAAGAGTGATGGTGAAGGTCTCGGCGGTCCCACTCGCGATCGGTTTTTTGCAATCAAAGTTAATTCCATCCGGCGGTGACCCTGTCCATCCTGATTTAGTTGAGCCACATATTTTATCCGGATCTTCTTTTGTATTCCAAATATGTAAATGGTCGTCGCGCGCATCTCGCGTGGATCCGTTTGGCGGATTGCGGGGATCTTTCCCGTATAAAAAATAATGATGCCTATCATCATCTTCCGTCCGGGTTTGCATCTTGTGAAAACAAATTGGAAGTCCACTAACATCCCGATATTCTCTAGCCATTGCATCAACGGGTAGTTCAGGTCCCTCGTGTAACTCATTATAATCTTTACCCCCCTGGTTAGAACACACGTCACCATCTGACTGAGTTATTCTCTTTTTAGTTTTCTTTTTAGTATTTAACTTTTTATAACTTCTCCTTTTATAACTTCTCCTTTTATAACGCTTTTTTTTAGAACGAGAGAATGATTTTCGGGGTACCATTTATTTATATATTAGAAATAAATTTAATTAATAAGCAAAAGATGCTAAGGATTGAGTATAAGGATTATGTTTAAATGGATCTAACATACTTGGATCTAACCGATCGGCCAAGGTAACATTATCAAGTGTATCTTTATCCTGAGTATATTCTCTTACATCTTCTTGTTCTGTTGGGATTTCTTGATAAACTTTATCAAGATTATTAATTCTCGGCATAAAATAATCACTCTCAATCTTCTTAATATCAACATTAAGAGTATCCATGCCACTCATTAATTTAGTATTTTCGGTAGTAGGTGCTCTGCCCTGCGCGATAATTTCTTTATTCGGATTAAGATCTGCTCTGTAAAATTTATCCTGAGCCATAGATCCACTGAGATAAGAACCCGCAATACCCGTGTGTTCAAAGTTAGTTGTTTGTTTCTTAGTCGGTCTAACATTATCTTGTAATCTTTCTTTCGGAACCTGAGTAATACTTGATCCCACGAATCCATTCCTTGAATCGTCTAAAGTAGTTTGTTTGATAGTCGGTTTCACGCTATCATATAATCTCTCGGTTTCACCATTAAATACCGATTTAATATTACCTTCATAGGTTCTTTCTTCGGTCACCTCTCTCTCATTCGGATAGGCGAAAAAACTGTCTTTATTATGACTATCATCTATCGCCATGCTTTCTAAATTCGCATTGCGATTTGTATCTATATTTAATTGCTGATTGGTAGATCTCTTTACCATGGGACGACTTTCACTCGGATTAAAATTCACGGCGCCAGCCGGTCCTAATTTACCTTCATTGTAAACCGCTCTGTTAGTCGGTTTCACGATGTTTTCAGGTTGTATCATGGGTGCGGCAATCGCGCCCGTCGTAACTAACCATCTATCTGCGGTATTAATATAATCTGCGTCAGGTTTATGCTGAAAGACTTCACCTTCTTCACCTCTATGATCAATACCTTTACCGCCGAGAACTTTACCGGCAAAACTCTGTTTTTGATTTGTTAAAGTTCTCAGGGCATCTACCGAGTTCTTCTGAGCATAAGCTAATCCGATATCTCTATTGATATCGCTTTTCTGATCAATATGAACAACTCTCTCCTGTTCAAAGGGTAATTCATTTCTTCGCTCCATACCCCCGACATAACGTGATTGATCGGCTGCCGCGTCTGAGAATTGATTACCGAATACATTACCATAATCTTGTTCTAGTTCAAAGAATTGACTGGTTTCTCTCTTTGGCGCCCTAAAAGCATGTTCACCGCCAAAATGTCTGGTCATTTGAGGATTATCATCCAGATTGACATTGGGTCCCGAACCACTGAAAAAAGGTTCAATCTTGATACCCTGATCATTCACTAAAAAATCATCCTTAGATAAAGCGTTACCCGAGATACTCTGAATATTATCATCATGAGTAAATGTATCTTTTAAAGTATTGCGACCACCACTCATATTCAAACTATCAATAACTTTAGAATCACCCTTCATGGCTTCCCTGTGATTTTGATTCACTAGATCAATTTCATATTTTTTAGCATCCATATAGGGAGATTGATCATATATATTATTCCCTGAGGGCATATTCAGAGGCGGTTGAACCTCTGAATAAGTTTTATGTTTCTCATCCTTGTCCTTATTCATTAAATAACCGACACCCATTAATCCAAGTAATACAACCGATTCCATTATTTAAATATACCTTACAAAATATATTTATTCTTTTAATTTACATCGTTTAAAGTTTTTCTAACGATGTTTAAATAATTTTTTTAACTCTATTGGTATTTCGTCTCTCCTAAAATAGGTTATCATCTTTTCATCGAAATATCCTACTAACTTAAAGTGACAATCATTTTCTAAGATCAAAAATATATTATCATACTCTCGTTTGTATTCACACATCGTGTGATATACATTGTATTCATTTTGATATTCATTCGTATTTAAAATATAAATATTTACTTTTAAGATTTCACTTAATATCTGTAATAACATGAAATCTCCCCAATAACTATGACCCGATGTATTTAATGTATTTTTAAAGTCTTCTAAGGTATCTATCTCATAAGGATCCCATTCCTCGCTAAAATCATCGGCATCTTTCATAATGCGATACGTAGTAATCATAAGATTAAATTGATCTTGGGTAATATTATCTGATATTAATTTACGAATATCATCTGAAATATAATAATTATCGGTATTCCGATCGCGTTCATTTAATGCGTTAGCGATACAATGAAAGAAACAATCTCCATCGGATTCACAATCAAGTATCCCAAATCTGGAATTCTTTTCTTTCTTGACCGATAATTGATTGAGTTTGGTGATCCAGGGTTTATGTATTTTTTCCCAACCATATTCATTTAGAATATGATGCCAATTATATTTCTTAACCGGTATAAAGGTATCGTCTCGCTTATATTCCATTTTATCGTTATATAATCTTATATTATCGGTTAAATAATATTCGTCCATAGTTAATTAATATAATTATTTAATTACTCAATTTTTTAAATATTATCCAAGTTATAAAAATGTTAAAAAAAATTATGAATGCCTGTGGTTGTGTTGGTTGTGTTGGTTGTGTAGATATAAAGGTTATCGCATTTCTATTCTTCATTTTAGCGATAATTTATTCTATGTATAGTAGCCAGATCAATAGTATGATTACATGTGAAGATAGTACCTGCGATAAATAAAGATGTGATAAATAAAGTTGTACTAAATCTTAATTATTTTTCCATTTTTGACCACAGTGATTACATATATAAATATATTTCATATTTTCCATATCATATTTAATATATGTGATATCGCATTCTTTATTCTCCGTGATAGAACTACATTCTGAATTATTACATTTAATATTCTGATTATTTTTAATTTTTGGTAAGGTAATATCGTGAGTAATATACGGATTACTATTAATATATTCAGAATTATCATATTTTTTAAACTGAATAGAATAAATACAATTATTCTTTTTTGAATAAGGTTCTGAATACAAACAGGCTTTACAATGATGTACTAATTTTTTATCCTCGTCCGTATAAAGGAAAGTCATATTTTGGCATTGTTTACAGAAATGTGTTTCAGAATCGTCCATCTTATATTTATAGTATAATTTAATATTAATTTTAAATCAAATTTTTATATATTAAATTATATAAATGGTTAAAAGAAGTGTTGGAGCGAGAAGAACAAATGTCAAAAGGTCACTGAGGCAAAAAATGCGACGTGTTAAGAGACCTAAGAGAACTAAGAGACCTAAGAGAACTAAGAGACCTAAGAGAACTAAGAGACCTAAGAGAATGAGGGCTAGTATGAGGGCTAGTATGATGGGGACTCGGAGCCGGGCTGGTGTGCGGACACCGGTGATCCCAGCAGATTATCGTGATGATATGGTTTCATATGATACAGATTCCGCTACAATACTCCAAGGAAAAATAGATAAGTTGAACAGTATTCCTGAGGGCCCCGGATCTTATGGAACTAGTATTACGGATGCTATAAATCGTCTAGAAACTGCTTTAAGTGGGAAGAAGGCCAAGGCGGGTCGGGCTGAGGCCGAAGAAGTCATGGATCGGGCCTCGGATGAAGAAGTCATGGATCTGTCCTCGGACGAAGAAGCCGCGAAAGATTCTCGCAATATGCCTGAATTACTCGATGAAGAATTTAGGTCTCCGGTAAGTTCTATGGATATGGATATGGGTATGGATATGGATATGAATCCTATGGATTTGGCTGAAATCCCCATTAAGCATAGGATAACGCCAAAATAATTAAAGAACTAAAAACACACAATCATAAATTTAAAGATATTAAATATTATTCAATTTTATAGTTAATATATTTTCTAACTTTGGATAATCAATTGTCATCACAATATTATAAATATTCAATGATATATTTTTTCGTTTAGGATGTTTTTCTTTATGTTTCTTAATTTTACTTAGTATATTCTCTTTATTTTTCAACAGATGATTATTTATAGCAGGTTGAAATGAATCAAATAAGGGATGAATATCAAATCCATTTTTATAAATTAAATGATTATATGTATCATATTCAACGATAGTATTATATAAATCATTTCTTATACCCACTTCGTTTTCAAATCCAGGTTCATTATGTAATGGATCATTACATAATAAGGATTGGATTGATAATAATATACTACCGATATGCATTACAGTTGTCCATTTAGGACCGGACCACGTATTAATAGATGAAATACATACTTTTCCTACAAAATTATCATGAGATCTTCCTACATATAGATTCGGATGAATTCTATAACGACTACTTGATAAATATCCTATTTTAGGAGGACTAAATGGATAATTAGGGGGGAACTCGATGATAAAATATAGTATTCCATTTTCATAGGGCGTGCCTTCGGGTCCTATAATCATTGCTTTCGCTTTTAACATATTTTCTTCATTGAACTCTATATGAATACCCAACTCATCTAATTTCATTTTATGAGATTCTTTTACATCTTTATTCATGATACGTTTAATAGCGTCTTTTGACATCTTTATTTAAAAATATCTTCTTTTCTATAAATAATTTTATATCCATTTATTTTTTTAGATTTTTAATAAATTTGATTTTCAATTATTGTTAATAATAATTAGACAAGGATAGCGCGTGAATTACAAAATAAATTTGATATTAAAGAATCCGTTTAACTAATTAAAGAAAAAAATATAAAGAAATCATTATTGATGGCTTTACATAAATTTTTACAAAAGCATGTTTTAGATAACAATACTAAACTGAAACCGAGTCATACATCTATGAAGGGTGGTAAATGGTATATTCCCAAAGATAAATTAAGTGAATTCTATGATATAATTCACGCTGAAACCGATATTAATATTCCGATTGTTGAAAAGATGAATGATATCTTTCCTTTCATAATTGATATTGATCTCAAATATAAGTGTGTTTTAGAAGAACGTTCTTATACCGATGATTCATTAGAAACTCTATTGGAACATCTGTGGCAAGAAATGAAAGAATGTATTCAGTTAGATGATATTAAAGCACACGGTACCGTTTTAATCTTAGAAAAAGAGAAACCTTATCCTTGTAATAAGGGTGAATTTAAATCAAAAGACGGTATTCATATTATTTTCCCTGATATTCTAATTGATAAAGCAGCTTATAAAAAGATTATTTCAACGATTGTAGAAAAAGATCAAATTAAACAAATATTCGATGAAAGCAGCGAAATTAAACCCGATAATCACACAAAGCAAATTTTAGATAGTAGCTTCTCATCATGGCAGTTATATAAATGTGGTAAAAGTGGTGAGTCACCTTACCTCGTCACGAAAGTATACCAAATATCTGATGATGGTTTTCCAGATGAACTCCCGGCCGTGGACGTTGATGAGTTTTATCAAAATCCTCGTAATATCTTAAACTTAGCGTCCATGTGCTACCGAGATAAAATTAATATTAAATATACTCAAAAATTTGATAATACACTTAAAAAAAAGAGTAGCAGTAAGAGTAGTAGTATGAGTTTAGAAACGGATGATATATACGGTAAAGCGTATTATGTGGATACTAATAATGTAATTAATCCATTTAAGATTGTTGAAGAAGAACAACTAAAATTAGTCAAGGCTCTGGTGAAATGCTTATCAAAGGAGAGAGCTGAAGATTATGGCAAATGGTTTGATACGGCATTATGTCTTCATAATATCAATCGTAATTTACTGAATGAGTGGAAAGAATTTAGTAGGCAAGCGTCTTCTTATGATCCTCATGAATGTGATAGCAAATGGGAAAGTATTAGTTCAGAACATAGTGGTCAGCGATTAGGTATCGCCAGTCTGTTCTTTTGGGCGAAGAATGATAATGAGAAGATGTTTCTTAAAGCCAAGAATGCGAGTTTGGAAACATTCGTAGATAAATCTGTCAGGGCCGGACCCGATGCTGATTATCTGGTCGCGAAAGTTATCTACGAATCTTACAAAGATGAATTTATTTCGGTAAATGTCAAAGATGAATGGTATAATTTTAGTGGTCATCGTTGGGAACGCACATTAGAAGGAACTATTCTTAAAACTCGGGTTCACAACGATATCTATAAATTATACTACGAATATCAAGGAAAATATCATTCTGAAAAAGAAAAGGAAATTATGCGACTTCAGGATGAGGGTATGGATGCCACCGAAGTAATGGAAGGTAAAAGCGGTTACGGTAAATTATTAAAGAATATTGGACTCATTATGTCTAAACTCTTACAGGGTAATTATGTCAACGGTGTAATGAAAAACCTACGAGATATGTTCTATGAAAAAGAAATTATGCAGAAGTTTGACACCGATACTGGTCTCCTAGGTTTTGAGAATGGTATTTATGATCTTAAAAACAATATCTTTCGGGAAGGGAGACCCGAGGATTATGTAACTATGTCTACAAGAGTATCTTTACCTGTCAAAGAATGTGATATGCCTATTAAAATGGATGATATGCTGAAATCATTTGCTAAACCCGATGTAATTACTTTCAAAGATATGGAAAATTATGATAGGTTTCATGCTGACCTGGATGATTTCTTAACGAAGATCGCACCGAATGAAAATGTAAAATCTTATCTATTAAAGTTCTTAGCGAAATGTCTTTCGGGTGATAATCGGGATGAAGGATTTTATATCTGGACAGGGACCGGTGGTAATGGTAAATCTAAATTAATTGATTTAATGTCAATGTGTATGGGTGATTATGCGTGTAATCTACCTATCGCCCTCTTAACTCAGAAACGCAAGGCATCTGGTGCGGCGAGTCCCGAGATGGCACTCACCTTAGGAAAACGACTATGTGTTATGCAGGAACCCGATGTAAATGAAACAATGAATATCGGTCAAATGAAAGAATTAACTGGTAATGATAAAATTCAGGCGCGAGCATTATTTAAGGAACCATTATTCTTTACCCCTCAGTTCAAACTGGTCTGTATGTGTAATGATTTACCAAATATTCCATCAAATGACGATGGTACATGGCGCCGTCTAGAGGTCGCCGACTTCGTATCGCGTTTCGTGGATGATCAAAAAGATGTAAATCCCCAATTAAATCGTTATATCAAGGATAAGAGTATTAAAACTAAGATACCACGCTGGGTCATACCATTCTATTCGATGCTCCTGCCTAACTGGAAAGATTATGATTGTTCGGGTATTGTTATCCCTGATGAAATCAAAGCAAAGACAAGTGAATATCGCGGTGATAACGATATTATCGGTCAATGGATTGAGCAGGAATGCGAAACATGTGATAATAAGGAATCAGCAGATGGTATTACTAAAATGGCACCGACAGAGTATAGAACTCTCTATACTGGTTTCACGGAGTGGTGTGTAGAGGTTCTTGGTCGGGATCGGAATAATATTCCAGAAATGTCGGCGGCCAAGACAGCCCTTAAGAAATGGCAAGAGAAGTCTGAGTGGGGTCTGAACTACGGGAAGCGCAAGGATCAAGCCGGACCCAATGGCTACGAGGCGAATATGTTATTTAATCTTAAAATTAGCAAATAAATATATTAATCATACTATAATGTTCCCTTATTCAATAGAATTATCGCGTGCCCTAAGAATATTAACCTATCGCTATCCCGTTTATTTATTAATATTAATTGTAGGTTTTTTATTACAAAGAAGAGTTTTAGTAGATATCCCTCTGGCCAATGATGAAGGTAGAATACCTATGAAATTTACAGATATTAATGTTACCGTGAACGCTTTATTTCATAGTTTTATATTAGTCTTTGTAATTTACCTGATTGAAATTTTTTATAAAGAATGTTTATAATGACTCAGAAAACTATTAAGAAAGATAAAGGCAAAAAAGTAATCATTAAAAAATCAACGAATTCAAAAAAGAAATATATGGCTGTCTTCTATGAAAATGGTAAAAAGAAAAAAACAACTCATTTCGGATGTGCGGGAATGAGTGATTATACAAAACATAAAGATCCAGATAGAAAACAAAGGTATATGAATAGACACAAGAGGAGAGAGAATTGGCAAGATCCTATGTCGGCGGGTTCTCTAAGTCGATATATCTTATGGAATAAGCCAACCTTGAGAGCATCTATTACAGATTTTAAAAACCGATTTAATTATTTATAATTTTTACGCTTAGATCGTTTCTTAGATCGTTTCTTAGGTCGTTTCTTAGATCGTTTCTTAGGTCGTTTCTTAGATCGTTTCTTAGAAAATAGTTGACCACCTCCTTGACCCGCCCTTAACGTTTCCTGTTCATTAGCGGCTCCTGCTATATTTTCCCCTATGAGGTCAACTACATCAGCGGATAAATTACCAAAGACACTATCACCACCGAGACGCTCACTAATACCTTTTCCTAATGCCACCCTTATTTTTGCAATCTGAAGTGCCCACTCTGGATTTTCTTCAAATACTATCTGATATTTATTTGTTTTATCTCTATAGTAACTATATACTTGTGAATTATCAGTATCAAATTTTAATTTTAATATATATTCTGCCCCACGGACAACACCATAGATGTCGTATTCTATACCCACCACCTTTACCACCTCGCGCCGCAATTTGCGCGTGTGGGACTCATCCGTCATTCCGAACCGCTCGGCCAATGCATCGCGCGGCATCTTCGCGATGTTCTCCACCAGGGCCGCGCCGTCGACGGCACTCGTAGCGAAGCTCGCGATGTACTGGCCGAGGCCGATGCGCCCGAGCCAGCCCGCCACCTCGTCGGCGTTCCAGTCCATGGCGTTGGCACCCACCTTATATGGGAATATTTTACAATCCGTAACTGTTAATACTGTTATCTCCCCTGTATCATTATCTCTTAATGTTATGCTTATACCGTCCCGAATATGTGTTCTATTTATTAACCATTCTGGTATAATATATCGTTCAACTGTGTATTCTTCAGCCATTATATACACTTTTAAAATATTTTAATTATTTATAATTTTTTTAGATAATCAATGGTCATATTATATCCTTTTTCTATCATTATTTGTTTCTCTTTAAAATCTAGGGAGAAATTCATGCCACCATTGATATGATACGTAAATATTTTAGTATCATTAGGATCTATAATACCCTTATCGTTCATTAAATTGATAGTATATCCTAATATAGGTAACATCTTTACTAACTCAAAATTACTAGGATTGGTTGTCCCTCCTTTAACATTTAAACCGAGATAGTTTTTTGATGTGCATGCTTCTTTCGGAAAATGTCCTTTTAATCCTCCGTCTACATAAAGATGTTCTTTATATTTTACAGGTTGAAACATATAAGGTATCGCGGTAGTCATCATGGATAATTGAATCATACTTATCTCGGGGTAATTTAAATAATTAAAATATTCTGTTTTACCTAGATCTACGTTGTAAACTTTTACGGTTAATTTTATCTTACAGCGATTATATAATTCTTTTAAAGTTAGATCATTTTTATCAGTTTTATGTCTTATAAAACTTGAGATACCATCACCTATCGGTTTATTACTAAAGAAACCAAACTTGACTAATAAATCATCTATTTCTAAATCATCCATATTTAATAATTTATTCAGATCGTATTCTAAAACTATTTTCTCAATCTGTAAAAGAGTATAATCAAGGAGGTACAATGTGGAGAATATTATACCAACTGATGTTGTTATAATCTCCTTTAATTCAGATTTATCAATAGTAGCATATTCTGTTAATGCTTTGAAGATACCGACGTACGCGATACCCGATGGTCCGCCACCCGAAAGGATTAAAGTATCTATTTTATGATTATCCATTATTAATCTATTAACTAAATATTTCTTTTAGTATTTCACGATAATGATTCTTATCATTGATTGTTAAATCTAATTCTTTGTAAATATAGAGATCGCCTCTTATAGATCCATCTTTTAATCCTAAATAGGGAATTCTTACTGAATGATTGAAATCCTGAGTATTTTTTAAATTAATACTTAAATCATTCGGTAAGGTGATAGGGAATAAATCTTGAAAATAATATTCATATAGATTAATCCGATGATTATAATATAAATCTGAGCCATTCAGTGTATATTTATCGGGTAAGATAGTTTGAATATTTATATTCAACATATTCAACATATTCAACTTACTTTTAGGATTTAAGGGAATAATCAATGAATAGTCACTATGAGTGATAAAGATATCATAAGTGAAATATTTAGTCTGTATAATTAATTCCTTAAAACAGTTCTTATAGACATCTTTTAATGAACGGTTTAAGTGAATATCAAATGATTCATTTAAATCTCTAACATCTATAAATTTAAAATCGGATATAGATATTAACGATTTAGAGTTAATACATTTATTATATTTCTTTTTAAATTTATGAGGGAGATTTTTAAATAATAATTTAAGTAATCTAAATTCACAACTATTTGATAAACGCAGATAATAATCATGTAATATTTCTAGTTCTATATCAGAGAAAGTTAACGTAAATTCTGAACCTAAATTTTCATTGAATAATAATTTAAGATCATAAAGATATCTTTTTTTAGGATTTGAAAGAGTAGAATATGCTTCAGACAATTCTTTGAATTTTTCATCGGTGTATCCTTTATTTTTATCCGGATGATATTTTTTAGATAAACTATAGTAATGTTTTTTTATAGATTTTGTATTTGAATTATTGGGTATTTCTAAAATTTCGTAATAATTCATAATTAGGTTAAAATCAGATTAGGTTAATTCATAGAATCTATTTTAAATAATTTCTTTAAAATTAAAATATTTTAAGAGTGTATAAAAATAAATGGTTGATATTGTTAGAAATTTTGGTGCTTTCGTAAATAAACAGCGTGATCCGATTCAGATGCTTTTAGTTGCTCTGATTCTTATTAATTGGGCTCCCACTGAAGTAATGGGACCGACGCTTAATTCTAAGCTAAACTCTGTGCTTGGTCCGGTATTGAGCCCGGTTAAATCGGTTATGTCTAATGTTTTCGTTAGACTATTCTTATGGTTGGTTTTACTTTATTCGTGTTGCTTCTCTAAGGACATGAACTTATTCTTCCTTGTTTCGATTTACTTCCTTTCTTCTCGTTAAGATATTTTCTCGTCTTTTCATAAATAAACATTAATAAAAATTCATTCGATAAAATACGATTAAATGATTTTTTATATCTCATTTCACAATTAGCAATTATCTTTATTATATCTTGATATTCGTGCATAGTTATGTCGTCTATCATTATTTTCAATATTTCACTATGAAAATATTTAACATGATATTTTTCAATCATGTAAGCATAATCTTTTATTAAAGATAAATCTAAACTCTTCATATTTTTGATAGATAGATAAATATATTTTATAATATCATCATAATTGTTCAGTAAACCATAATTTTGTTTACCATAATTTAATATGTTTTTTTCATCCGATAATTGATATATTTTATCATAAATGACGCATCTTTTATCATAAGTTAAGTTTTTGATGATAGGATAACATAAAGCTATTTTTTTATTTCTATGAATATCGGTTATTCTTATGGATAGGAACCGACTAATTATAGGGGCGCTAACACTATTAATATTATCAGTTATAATTATAAACACTGTATTTTTTCTATATTTTTCAAAAATGACTCTAAACCTGTCCTGTATCTCTCTATATATATGATTAAAATTATATAATATTAAAATCCGATTATTATTAATGTAATAATTTTTACATTTTACTATCTCAGATATTATAGTGAAAAATGAGGAAATTTTAGATTTCTTAATTAGAGACATATCAAATAATTTAAGAGTATTACTCGATAAATATGAGATATCATTTTGTATCGCTTCCGTTAGTTGATATTCATTGATTTTTAAATATTCTTTTAAAATATTCAATTTATTTATAGTATGATTTCCATATAATATTAAATTAGGTTGATCATATGTTGCTAATGCTTTTTCCAAGACAAGTTTATAATTCATAATATAATTTAACTCTCTTATTAGATAATGAAAGTAATTTTAAATGATATTAAATATGTATCTTTAAAGGATATAAAATTTTATAAAGATCGTATCTTTTATGAGATAAAAGATGTTAGAGTGAATGGTCTATTCTTTAAAATAGAGAAAAATATGATCTTGAATGATAATAAATATACAGTTATACTGAACCCTGATATATTAAGTTTAAATTCTTATTTATCTGATAAATATAAATCATTCATAAGAGATAGAGATAATCCATACATCGAGGTTATAAGAAATGATAAAACGGATAATATATTTAATAATAAGCATGAATATATAGTTTTAAATTTTATGTCCATAAATGATAATAATTATCCCAAGATACATATATTACCATGGACCTAGCAGAATTAAGATTAATCGCGAATCCAATACATTTATCTGAAGTGAAAGTAGAAAAGTTAAGTCCTGATGTAGATTATTTAGATAAATTAAAACAGGCGATTAGTATTAAACATCCTACTATTTATTTATCAGAGTTTAATTTATCATATATTGAACAAAATATAGACGATTATATAAACGATCTAAATAATTTACGCATAGTTGGTGATATAGTTAATAAAATGATAGATGAAGTAAGAGATAAAAATAAATTTGATTTCTGTTTACCATTTGATTAATTATATTCTATATTCTATGGATATTATTGATTTATTGAAACTTAAGTTAAAAAACGATCTCCTTGATGATTTAAGTGAATATGATATTGAAAATTTAGAAGAACAAATTGATAATAAAATAAGTCGTGATATACCTCATAACATCTTTAAAGAAAAAAATAAAAAAAAAATAGATTTACCCGATAGCGAAAGATGTTGTGCTCGTATAATGGGTAAAAGAAAGTTGGATGGTCGATGTTCTTATCGTAAAGTAAAAGATGATTATTGTGGAGTGCATTTTAGACGCCTAGATAATGATGGATATCTAGCATTTAAGCGATATGATGAGTCAAGACCACTGATTAATGAAAAGGGTAATAAAATAGCCTGGAGAGATAATAGCGCTATCGATGATATAGACACTTTTATCAAATATCAAAATATGAAATTATGTAAATATAATAAATAATATCTATATATAGATATGCTCTGCGGTCAAAATCCTAAAACAAGTAGATGTAAGAGGGTATCTAGTGTAAAAGAAGCATCTACAGATTGTGAAGTAAATAATTCTACAAAGCAAAAGAGATGCCGACGTAAGACTATCAAGATGACTAAGAAGAAGAAATGTAGCAAAGGTAAAATATTAAATCCTAAGACTAATCGTTGTATCAACAAACTCAAAACGAATAAAAAGAAAAAGAAAAAGAAAACATGTCCGCCTGGTAAAATATTAAATCCTACAACCGGACGGTGTATTATAGATCGGGAACTAGACGAGGATAAAGTTATTGATTTTAAATATAGATGTAAACCCGGATATATTTATAATCCCGAAACAGAGAGATGCGTCAATAAAGAAGGACCAACCGGCAAAAAGTTAAGCGTGCTAAATGAAGTCATTATCGGAGGACCAATATCAATGCATTATTACAAATTTAAAGTGAATAATGTAATGAAACATTTTTTATTATTCGGTGATATGCATACGCAATATATTCATCACATTTCACCCGAAAAAATTGAGATTCCCACGCTAATCAAAAAAATAGTAAGAAAATCACCCCATTGTATAGATATATTTTCTGAAAATGCTATCTATCATGGCCAAGCCCAAGGAAAAAAATTACAGAAGCATAAAAGCCCATTGAACGCTATAAGAGACGAGTTTGGTGGGTGTCCAATTCATAATTTAAAAGATAGAAAATGTGATTATGATAATTTAAGATATCAAAATTGGGACTTAAGGTTCAAACCCAGTAGAGACGCTAAGCAGTCTCCCAATACACCTTTTAAAAGTAATCCGTATGATGAATTATTTATGAAATATCCCGAACAACACGATATTTTTAGTAGAGAATTTAGTAATAGAGATATGGTCCTATATATTTTAGGATTTACCAAGATGATATCACCTCATATATTAAAAAAAATAGATAACAAATTCAATGTAGTACTAAAAGAAAAATTTAAAGAAAATTCATTCAGAGAAGAAGTAGCCGATAAAACCCTCTTAGATGAAAGGAGAATATTGATACAAAAAGAATATCAAAAATGTATCCGAAATGTTAATTTTCCAAAAGATTTATTGGAAACATTCATACAAAATTATAATTCGTTAGAAGATATTGATTATACTCTGGTATTTACAGATTTCTATGCGATATGTCGCATGTTCATAAACTTTGACACAAATAAACAAACTCCCAAAAGATGTCCTATTCAAGGTCAAAATAATTTTAGGACGCCTCAATATATCATATATTACGCTGGAGACCAACATACATTAAATATTTATAAATTCTTAGAAACGATGTTTGATATAAGACCAATTTATACAACGAGGAAGAAATATCCCAGTGGGAATACAAAGAAATTAATTCATATTAAGGATGTAAGAGACGCTAACGGCTCAAAGTTAAAAGATGTTGAGTGCGTTGACGATTTATTCCGAGATTT
>Ga0115002_10004313_pt1 | contig 17269 bp, 11 predicted proteins | sample ArcticOcean_MG_C_8_FD_89576 | JGI IMG/M metagenome (GOLD analysis project Ga0115002, IMG submission 89576) | Marine microbial communities from western Arctic Ocean - ArcticOcean_MG_CB11_86 | ecosystem: Environmental > Aquatic > Marine > Oceanic | place: Arctic Ocean: Canada Basin | collected... | reverse complement strand
TTTGATGAGTGGACATAGCGAAACGAGGGTTCGGCTTCGGTAGTCTCATCTGTTGAGGATTCTTCGTTCGTGTCCGGCTCGGGAGTCATGTCAACCGGGCTGGATTCGTTTTTGCCTGCTTCCTCTTCGTGAGAAGGAGTTAAGTCGGCCTCATTGGGGTTCGTCTCGTTCATTTAAATTTCTTAAGACTTCGGTTTTAAAGTTTCGAGGTAGGCGAGCAAGTCGGCCACTTCCTGGGCGGTTAAATCACGCAGCAACAGTTCAGGCATTAAAGATTTTCGTTGAGGCACGATTAATTCGATATCCTCAGCAGAAATGACAATTTCCTTGTTGGTTGCATCGCGGAGCACAATTTGTTGGTCGGTCTGTTTGGCCAAAAGCCCGGCGAAAACACGTCCTCGTTTGGTTTCGATCAAGAAGGAGACAAACTTCTTATCGACCGTTTTTGAAGGTTCCAACATACTTTCCAGCAGCTTGGCCCGATCATATTTTTTGGCGATTTCATCAAGGGGCGGCCCCAATTGTTTTCCGACATTGCCAATTTTGTGACAGTTACGGCACTGAACGCCGGCGGCGGTTGTGAATAACGCACGGCCTTTTTTTACGATTCCTTGCAAGGCTAAAATGTCTTGCGGGTTCACGACGGTTCCTAACCGTTTGACGCGATTTTCTTCAGGAACAAACCGTTCAAACAAATCGCGAATGCGGATGTCGGCATGAGTGGTGCCTTTGAGAGTTGCCTCTTGGACGACATTCGGTGCTAGCTTTTCATCGTCGATGGCTCGTAACAGCACCAAGGCTCCGCTGATAGAGGAGAACAATTCATCGAATGTTCCACCACGTTCGGCGGCATTTTTGGAATGTTGAATACGGGTAATTAGTTTCTGTTCCTGCTGACGCAGGCTGACTACTGAATTAGACGGCTTTCCAGTTTTTTCGGTAAGCGGAACCTGAGAAACCCAATCGGAAATTAATTTGATGCCTTGCTGGTCAACAACGTTTGATCCGAAATGAGGCATACGGCCACGTCCCAGTTTCGACATGCGGTAAATAATGACCGACCGAAACGGGTCGCCGGGGGCGAGGACTTCAGCAGCGTGAATTCCAAATGTCCCCTGTGTTGGCCGGGCTTGGAATAGGTTAGTTTTCTCTAAGCTCAGTTGGTACTGCAAATCCATCGCGGCGGTTCCCCCACCACCTCGTCGATGGCAGTGGGCACAATTAACGTGCAAATAGGCACGAGCGCGGTCTGTTAAATCGGCGGTCGAGTCAAAAGGTTGTGCCATTTTGGAAAGTTCAACCGGCAGCGGCTCAGAAAACAGGCCGATGTGTGACAGTGTCTGCAATTGATCGGCAGTGCGTTTGCCGTAATTGTGAGACTTGTTGAGTTGATCAATCTTAAAAGCGTGCACACTGCCCGCGCGGGTTGTGTGGCACAGAATACACTCAGTACGACTGGCGAAATGATAAGTTTGCTGGCGGACTCCGTTTTCAGAGTTTGTGTCTTTAATCGAGAATGTTTTGTCGAACCCAGCTCCTTCAGAAAGCCGGGCATCGGTTTGATCTTCGTTCCAAATGTACGAATAGGCGTTCCAGGTATCGACGTTGAAATGTAAGACTTGTGTTTCTAGGTGACGTGTACTTGCGGGGTTTCCCGGCTCCATTTCTAACGAGATAGTTTTTACTAAGACCGAATCGGTGGGGAATTGCCATTCGCCTTTGATAAAACCGATTTGCACATTCGAATCTTTGTAGACCCCCAGTTTTTGATTATCGGGAACCGCAACAAATCGATTGGCGGTGGTATGGTCGGCCCAAGGCTCGGCGTTGACGCTGTAGGAAATTACGCCAGGGGCTAATCGATGGTTCTTCGTCGATGAGAACAGCCCCGTTTCAGAAAGTTTTTTAGGGAAGTCTTTGTTGACAGCCACAACGGGGTTCGGAATCAGCCGGTACATGCTGCCTTCCTTGCCGTAACCGACAAGGTACAGTTCTCCGTCCCCGTCTTCGCCGAATGTGACAATCTGAGTGGAGCTGTCGGTCAATTCTTCTAGCGAAGTCAGTTTTGAACCATCGTGTTTCGCGGCCCAAACTTTTCCAGTGACATAGTCGCCATAAATGTAAGCTCCGACCAATTCAGGCAGCCGTTTTCCGCGGTACACGTAACCGCCAGTGATTGAGCGGGCTTCGGTATGTGAATGTTCGACTGTGGGCGGCAAGATGGGTGTCGGGCCGCGGTTTCGTTCAGAGTGGACGGCCTGTGAACCTTCGACAACGCTCCAGCCGTAGTTACCGCCCTTTTGAATTCGGTAAATCATTTCCCACATTTCCCAACCGACATCGCCCACCCACAGCGAACCATTAAACGGGTCGAAGGCCATCTTCCATGGGTTTCTGTGTCCGAAAGACCAGACCTCGCCCCGGGCGTCTTCTAAATTTACAAACGGGTTGTCGGCGGGAATCGAATATTTCATGCCTTTGGAGGGATGGTCTACGTCAATCCGTAAGACCGACGCCAGCAAATCACTCACGTCTTGCCCGGTTTTAAGCGGGTCGGGTGGAAAGGCGGGGCCACCATCGCCGGTGGAAATATACAAATAGCCGTCCGGTCCGAAGCGTATGCAGGCGCCGTTGTGCCCGCCCGATTTCCAAGTGATGATGATTTTTTCGCTGCCCAGAATCACTTTTGGCGGATCAGTTTTCGTGACTTTGAATTCCGAAACCCGCGTCCCTTCCGGTAACTCAGCATCGAGTACATAAGACAGGTAGCATGTTCTGTTAGTTTCAAAATTGGGGTGAAACGCGATGCCGTAGGCTTTTTTCATCCCGGCGACATCTTTGGCCATGTCGAGGAATAAGTCAGCTTTCTTGCAATTGGGTTCATTTGGAAAGGTGTAGATGGCACCATCCAATTCCATCATCGCCATGCGATTTGTACCAGGAACAGGCACTAGTTCCACCGGGTTTGAAAATGACAACTGCGTGAAAACAGGCTCGATGGCATATTTAGGCGGTGGCTCGGGCGAACCAGTGAGCCGAGAAGTTTTCCAAGGGATGCGTTTCTCGATGCCAAATGTTGGCTGTTTATTTGCAGAAAGTGAGCTTTTCTCTTTCTCGGCCGCTTCGATGTGAAGAGGGTCTGGCAAACCGAATTGAATGGAGAGAAGAATGATTAGAAAAGAAAATGTTCGACGACGTACACACATCACAGGAATGGTCCTTTCCCTAACGTTGGCAACAATCGGTTTATTTTCGGGGAGCCGTCATGGTACAGGACTACAGTCAGAAACGCCAATGCGATTGGGCTTTCTCTTTTCGGAAGTGGCCAACGGTTGATAATCTACGAACCTTTCGGCCACAATAGGGACCGAAGCTACTTTAGTGTTTGACAACGAAAACTTATCGCAGTGAAATCTGCCTCGCATTTATTAAGGAACTGCTAAATGTTTATTAAATTGCCTCTACTATTGACGGTTGTTTTCTCCTTGACCCTTTCATCAATACAAGCAGCGGAACTCGATGACATCGAGAAGATGCTATCGCGCAGAGTCATTGATGACAAACTGTCGCTGGAAGAAGTGCAGGTTTTCACAGAACGGCAAGTCCCCCCGATGCCTGACGTGCAATCGATTGAGGAATGGGAGAAGCACGCCAACCGAATGCGGCGAGAAACTTTGGCGAAGGTTGTCTTCCGGGGTGAAGCCGCAAAGTGGCGCGATGCCAGTTACGGAGTAAAATGGGTCGGCACAATTTCAGGCGGTCCGGAATACACGATCAAAAAGCTGTTGTTCGAAGCAGCTCCCGGAATGTGGATTCCCGCGTTGATGTACGAGCCAAAAAACTTAACCGGCAAAGTGCCCGTGGTTTTAAATGTGAACGGCCATGACCGACCGAATGGCAAAGCCGCCGCTTACAAGCAAATCCGCTGCATCAACCAGGCCAAGCGAGGCATGATTGCGTTGAACGTCGAATGGGTCGGCATGGGCCAGCTCAACACGCCCGGGTTTGTGCATTACAAAATGAACCAACTCAATTTATGCGGGACCAGCGGCTTGGCTCCGTTCTACCTTTCAATGTCGCGCGGACTCGACATTCTGCTTAACCACCCTCACGCTGATAAAAATCGCGTAGCGGTTGCTGGCTTGTCGGGCGGCGGTTGGCAAACTATTTTTATTAGTGCACTCGATGAACGTGTCACGCTGTCCGACCCGGTTGCCGGTTATTCGAGCTTCAAAACCCGGGCGAGATTTCTGACCGATTTAGGCGATTCGGAACAAACCCCCTGCGATATGGCGACCGTGACCGATTATGCTCAGCTAACCGCCATGCGTGCTCCGAGGCCGACGTTGCTGACATTCAACGCCAAAGACAATTGCTGTTTTGCTTCTGGCCATGCATTAGCACCGTTGTTAGAAGCGGCTCGACCAATTTTTAAACTGTACGGAAAACAAGATTCGTTGTCCTCGCACGTGAATACTGACCCAGGCACGCACAACTTTGATCGCGATAATCGCGAGGCGTTATATCGCATGTTCGGAGCCCATTTCTATCCCAACGATGCGAAGTTCTACCCTGAGGAAATTGATTGCAAAGGGGAATTGAAATCGATCGCCGATCTACACATTGAACTGCCGAAAACTAATCAAGACTTTCATTCATTGGCCCTAACTCTTGCCAAAGACCTACCTCGTGAAAAGAATATTCCCACTGAGAAAGCAGCTTTGCAGGATTGGAAAAAGTCTCAACGCACGGCGTTGAAGCAAATTGTGAGAGCACGTGACTACACGGTCAGCAAAGCGGAAAAATCGGGAGAAGAGTTCAACGGTAAAACCAGTGCCACGTTTTGGCAGTTGAAAATTGGAAACGACTGGACTGTTCCCGCGACGGAATTGGTCAATAAAAAATCTGGTGGCAAACGGGGCACGGTGATTCTACTCGCAGATTCAGGCCGAAAATCTGTTTCACGTGAAACAGCCGACCTGCTGGGAAAAGGTTACCGTGTGGTGGCCGTCGATCCGTTTTACTTCGGTGAATCGAAAATTGCCTCCCGCGATTTCCTGTTTGCGCTTATGGTCTCCACGGTCGGAGACAGACCGTTGGGGTTACAGGCCAGCCAGGTTTCTGCCGTTGCCACCTGGTTGAAAGACAAACGCGGCTTCGGTTCGGTGACCGTGAAGTCGATCGGCAAGCGTTCCAGTTTATACGGCCTAGTCGCTGCAGGTCTGAACCCGGCTGCGATTGAAACCATCGAGATGACTGGTTCGTTGAAAAGCTTGCGTGACGTGATCGCACTAGACCGAGCCGCCAATACGACCCCCGAGATGCTGTGTTTTGGACTACTCGAACAGTTCGATATCCCGCAGTTGAAAGCACTCGCGAAGACTGTTCAAGAAAAGTGATTACCGTATTAAGGTCGTAAAAGGGGCAGTACCGGGATATAACGTCGGGTGGCAGAGTCAGACCAACGGGATGGCCCTGATGGGTGACGAAAACCAGGGCCATCACTTCGTTCTGACCCTGCCACCCAACCTCGAATAGAACTATTCAGTTCAAATTCAGCCGCACGCCGATTTTCTTTAGCTCGGCAACGTGTGCTGTTTTTGAGGCTTCACCCAACGGGTTGCCACCCAGGTACAAGTTCCAATAAGGAGCGAAACGCTTCTCGCCAGCTGCGTCTTTTTTCGCCATCGCTACTAGCGGGGCAATGTCGGCAACTTTGTTGCCTTGCAAGAATGTGTATCGCAGTTCGGTCATGTTTGTGAGGGCCGACACGTTGGAGATTTGATTGCCTTTCAAGTCGAGCGATGACAGCCATTTCAAACCTTTTAGACCGCCGATCTCTTTAATTTGGTTTCCGTTTAAGTACAAAGAACTTAGTTTTTCCAGTTTCGCCAAAGGGGCAACGTTTTGAATTTTGTTGTTCGACAGATAAAGGGCAGTCAGTTTTGATAGCGTTGTCAGACCTGCTAAATCAGCAATCTGATTTTTGTCGAGCTTCAAGTATTGCAATTTGACAAGTGAACCCAGCGGCTTGACATCGGCAATGGCGTTCCCGGACAGGTCAAGTGATTGAATGTTCTTTAACCCAGACAACGGTTTGAGATCGACGACTTTGTTATTTGCCAAATCGAGTAACGCCAAGTTGGTGCATTTTTCTAATCCGGCCAAGCTGGCAATTTCTTTGCCTCGGGCTTTCAGCGTGTAGACATCTTTCAGGTCGTCATCGGTCAGTTTGTCAGCGTCTTTTTTCTTCAGCAGTTTTTTGATGGCCGTTTCCAAGTTTTTATCAGCAATCGAACCTTCCGCGTGAACGGTCGTAGAAGACTGAACTGCCAACACAGAAAGAACGACACCGAACGCGACCCATTTCATCTTGCTGCTCATTTTAAAATCCCTGCTTGATAAGCGGAAAACAAATCTCCGTAGGGTGGGCACCGCCCACCAATAATTCAATCAACTTCAACCCAATAATAACCGCAGCGATGTAACAACGAAAGGCAACGCTCAGTTTCGACACGCCAAGTCAGCCATTCCAACCGGTTCACGCCTGCTTAACCAATAGTGCCTGGTAGCCTCCGTCGGCCGGGTCACCGGGGTCATAGGCTTCTTCTTCAACGAGTTTCAGCGACGGATGCTGTTTTAAAATATCAGCAATCACTAGCTGATTTTCTTCCGGCTCGATACTACAAGTAGAATAAACCAAGCGTCCGCCCGGCTTCAATTCATAAATCGCCGTGTGCAGTAGCCGTAGTTGTAACTGACTGAATTCGACAATGTCTTCCGGCTTGAGTCGCCACCGTGCCTCGGGGCGTTTGCCCAAAACACCCGTGTTCGAGCAGGGCACATCAAGCAACACGGCATCGAAGGGGCCTGCCGGAATGTCTTCCCCTGAGGGTAATATGGGAATGGTTTCAATACATTTGAGGCCCAGCCGCTGGCAGTTCTCGTCCACTTTGGCCAGTCGTTCCTTTTTCGAGTCGGTGGCGATTACCGTTCCGGTGTCATTCATCAACTCGGCAATGTGTGTGGTTTTCGTTCCTGGGGCCGAACACAAATCGAGAATCGTTTCCCCCGGTTTCGGAGCCAGCATTACGCTAGCGTGCATGGCCGTTAAATCTTGCACGCAAAACAGGCCCTCTTCGAAACCGGGTAATAAATCAATTCGGCCAGCGCGTTCAACAAATAATGAATCTGGGAATGGGCCCGTTTCAACAGTTTTCCCGGCATCGACTAGTTGCCGGGCTAATTCGTCCGGCTTGCCTTTCAATCGGTTGACCCGCAGCCAAGTTGCCGGTGCTGCGTTGAACCAAAAACACAAATCGAGCAACTCAGTGTCATTAAACCGAGTCCGCCAGCGTTTGATGAGCCATTTCGGAAAACTAAACGCTGAGGAAAAAAACTCGGCAGGTTGAGATTCTTGATCGGGAAAAACATTGAGCTTGAGTTTTAAATAGCGTTGTGGCGAAATCGGTACCGTGTCTTGGCCGGGAGACTCTGTGTAATCGGATGTCAAACTACGAGTCACGCCTCGCAGAACGCCGTTGATAAATCCGGCGGACCGCGACTGACCGTTCTTTTTACATAGCTCGACCGTTTCATGGACGGCTGCGTGATGTGGAACCTGGTCGAGAAATACAAGTTGGTACACACCCAGTTCCAGCAAAGTCCACAGCCCAGGTTCAATGTTTTCTTTGGGCCGGTTCACGTGTGCGAGAATGACGGCTTCCAATGTCAATTTCCTGCGCACGATGCCGTGCGTGAGTTCAACCGCCAGCCGATAATCTTCAGGCGAGATAGTTTTATCGCGAGATAATTCTTCGCATAGGGCCGAGACAAACTGATAGGAATCGCGGTATTGTTCTAATACTTGATAGGCCAGCTCTCTAGCTGTTAATACTGGTTTTGAGGCGGAATCGCTGGGTTGGTCTGTGTCGGTCACGTCTTGTTTGTCCTGTATTTCAGTGGTTTGTGCCGCAAAGTTGTTCTAAATCTTCGAAAAATCTAGGGTATGTTTTTCTTGTGCAACCCGGGTCGGCAATTTGAATGCCCGGCACATTAAGGCCGATTAGCGCAAAGCTCATTGCCATGCGGTGGTCGTCGTAGGTTTCGATGGTCGCTGGTTGAATCGGGCCGGGGTGGATGGTCATGCCATCAGCGGCCTCCTCAACTTTAACACCTAACCGTTCCAGTTCGGTGACGACTGCAGAGATGCGGTCGGTTTCTTTATGGCGCATGTGTTCAACGTTGCGAATTGTTGTTGGCCCGTTTGCAAAGGGGGCAATGGCGGCGAGGGTTTGTGCCGTGTCGCTGATGGCGTTCATGTCCACGTCGATTCCCTGCAGTGCTCCACCAGTGACGGTAACGCTGTTCGGTTGCCAGTCGACTTGGCAACCCATTTGTTCGAGTACGGAAACAAATTCGATGTCTCCCTGCAAAGCGTTTTGGGAAAGTCCTGCGACAGTGATTTTCCCTCCGGTGACTGCAGCTGCTGCGAAAAAATAACTAGCCGCTGAAGCATCGGGTTCGATGTCATACTCGCGCGACTGGTATTTCTGGGGAGCGATTTTAAATTCAGAAAAATTCTGATCGGTCACTTCGACGCCGAACTGTTGCATGAGGTTAATCGTCATTTCGATATACGGTTTCGAAACGAGTTCTCCTGAAATTTGCAACGTGACTTCAGACTGGGCAGCCGGGGCCGACATCAGCAGGGCACTTAAGTATTGGCTTGAAAGGTTGCCAGCAACGGTTGTCGTACCACCAGAAAGTTGACTGGATTCGACGACTACCGGCGGGCAACTCGTCTCCAATTCACAGCGGGCGTTGGTTCCCAAACCGTTCAGGGCATTCACTAAGTCGAGAATGGGGCGTTCTCTCATACGGGTGTTACCATCGAGCCGAAACGTTCCTGAGCCCAAAGAACACATTGCAGTGAGAAAGCGAATGCTGGTTCCCGAGTTTTCCAACCAAAGGTCAGCGGAGTCTGCTGGAATGGTTCCGCGACAGCCAGTGATTTCAATCACACATTCCTCGGACCGATGTTCCACTTCAAATCCAAGTTTCTGCAGGCTATCGATCATCACGCGAATGTCTTGGCTGTCGAGTACACCGGTCAGCTTGCTGGGGCCGTTAGCCAGCGCAGCGACGATTAGTGCCCGGTTGGTCAAGCTTTTCGAGCCGGGTGGGCGAATGGAGCCGCAAATGGCTCCAGAGACAGGTTTTACTTCATAAGTTTGCATAAGTGCCGAGTTCGGACCGGACTGAGTATGAATTTCTGAGGTTTCACCTGCTCAGAATAGCGTTTTATGAGGAAAACAACAGTCCAAGGATTTTTCAGACTCAGCTTTGAAGGGAATCAATCGGGTATTAGAACGGTTTCGACACAAAGTGTTGAAGGCACCTATTGGCATGAGCGGTTGATTCCCTTAAATCTCGGGGTTAATTAACACAACCTTATAATATTAAATGCCTTATGGAGATTAACCTCGCTCAGACCAATTTGGATGTAAAAGTTTCCTAAAACACCTATCCTTGTGATTTTACGTCAAATAGTTAAATGAGTTAATCCTCAAAGTCCGATACTTCTACGTAGCGGCTCTTCCTCAAGCACGCAACAAAGATTCTTTGCAGAGACGATCAATACCAAGAACGGGGAAGATTTCGAGTTAGATTGGAAACCGAGAGAATGGCATCCCGACTGGCATTTTTAGCGCTCTTTACAGGTCTGTTCATGACAGTTTGGACAACCGACCGACCGTCTTCGCCTGCTAAGGCGACGGCTGGGGCGACGCCTGTGCGTTCAGCGGTTCGCGTTGTGCTCAACCAAAAATTGCACGAAGAAAAAATCGAACAGTTGTACGCTCAGGCTGGGCGCAATTCGATTTACTCGCTGGTTGCTGCAGACCGAAAGCGACTTGCCTCAACTTTTCTTCAGCCAGAAATACCTCTGCCCGCGGGAATCACTGTCGGTGACTATCAGGCTGTCAACACACAAGGCGAGGTGGTGTCGATCCACTTGTCTGAAGGCGACCTGTTCAACGAACGTCTTGTTTACTCCGCCAAAATTCAAGATGTGTATTCCGTCACCACGAAATCAGGTCAGTGGTATTTCATCAGGCAAGAAAACTCGGCGAGTCATTCGGATTCAATTGCGGCTTCAAAAAATCCCAAATTCCAGGTCACTCAATTTCTGCAGCTGACTGCCGAGGTGCTTGATTCGGTGAGCCAACATTGGCTGGCCGGAGATTTACCAGCGATTAAAAAAGAGTTTAGCCAATCGCTTCGCCCGATGAAGTCGCAGTTGATGAGAATTGGTACTGCCCAAACAGAACGAAAACTTCAATAAGTTATTTTTCGTCTGAACTTCTCACCGCGTGAGGTAGGCCTTCGGTAATGGTCGGGTAAGACAACCGAATTTCTAGATCAGTGTGAATCTTCCGATTCGAGCAGCGTTTGCTTTGCTGTCGGGTTGAGTTCTCGACAGTCTGAAACTGAGGCGGCGGTGCACCAACTAACGCTGCTAAAGCTTCGTAAAATTCGCGCCGTTGAATGGGGCGGTCATCGCTGACTAAATACGTCTCGCTCAAAATACCCCGTGTTTCACAGGCTGAAACCGCTTGGACGGCATCATCGACGTGAATTAAATTCAACCAACCGTCGGCGTTTGTGGTCAGCGGTTTTTCAGATTTTAATGCAGCAGCCCGCCCAATCAAACGGCCTGGGCCGTAAATTCCTGCAAGACGCAAGACATTGGCTCCGCAATTCTCGGCGGATGACAAACGTGGAAAAAAATCCCAAACGACTCGCTCCGCATCCAAGGAGATTTTTCCGCTGGGGGTTGTCGGTTCGGTGGGTGAATTTTCGTCAATCCATGAATCATCGGCCTGGCCGTAGACACTGGTGCTGGAAATGTAAATCAGTCGGTTGACCTTTCCTTCAAGTTCCTGCAACACGTTTTTCAAACCCGTCACATACACCTCGTCCATGCTTTTTTCTGAAGTGCGATCCCAGCCGACGGCATAGAATGCCGTTTCGATATCGGGGAGCTGCTTCAAAGTACTGCAGTTGGTCACGTCTCCAATGATTGGTTGAATTCCGTGAGTTCGCAGTTCATCCGCATTGTTTTCAGATCGTGTGAGTGCAAACACTTCGTGCCCGGCTTCTAGCCAGGCGGCTGCAACCCTTCGCCCCAAGTATCCGCAGCCGACGATTAGTTTTTTCATGTTGTTTATCTCGCTGAAATCCTGGGGGCCAGTGGGCAATTCTCGCGTAGAATATTCTCTAACGCGGTCGCCAACTTAGTTGTCATGATTTTTTTTGTAGGAATTTGGCGTTTGATTTGTAGGGCTTCGTTATTCAGCTGATGAAGTAAATTCGAAAGCCGTTTTTTCATCGACTCTAGGAATGCTTGGAGTTCGTCATTTGTTAAATCGTGCCTTAATAAATTCGTTTCCAATGGCGTCCGTTCTCTTTTAAGACGGCTCAAAGTATTACCGGCAGTGCGGTAAAGATACCCGTCCGCATAGGCGCGTCTCAACTGCCCGCGGTCATCGAAGTGGTAGGCCGGGTCTTGTTCGAAGTAGATCGATAAAAAACCTGTTTTGCGGAAACCAGCCGTCACCAGCTCAGCTTCTTCGGGCATAGACATCTCGAAACGTTCGATTAAAGCCGTTGCTTCGGCCATTAAATCTTCACGGTCTGCTTCGTGTCTGGCCATGAATTTTCTCATTAAGTTGCAGTTTATGATGTCGAATGAGTCGCGGAAATAATATATAGGAAAGAAGTTGTTGAAAACAATTCTAGGATTTCGTCAATCTGTTTGGTACGATGTAGGCCAACTTTCTATGCGGCACAGTTTGTTTTGTTCGGAATTTTTTGCACGTCTATATTTATCGCGTGAGTATTTCGGCTTGTCTTGTGGTTTGAGATTCATGTTGATGGAACACGAGGTTTAGCATGTCGATTGTCTCTTTTCGAGGGCTGGCTCCCCCTTCATCGGGAGATATTCCGGTGAGCGATCCTGACCGCTTGACCGACCTGGAAAGCAAGCACGCTCTTGTTACCGACTATCTCAAGTCGCAGAATCTTGACGCGATCATACTGCAAAAACCGGGTAACTTTTCTTGGTTCACTTCAGGCGGAGATTGCTCGCGGGGCGGATACACTGAGCCGACAGCGGCCTTGTTAATTACCGCCGATGCCAGAGTTCTCGTTTGTGGAAATGTTGATTCAGGCCAGTTGTTCGATAGACAACTTTACGGTTTGGGCTTCCAGCTTAAAGAACGCCCTTGGCACGAACCGCGGCAGGTTTTGATTGATGATTTGTGTCGCGGCAGAATGGTTGTCAGCGATACTGGGGTTTCAGGGACGAAAGATGTCTCGCAAGCATTGCTTGAAATGCGGCAGCCGCTTAATGAATTAGAAATAACTCGGTTGAAAGAAACCGCCCTGTTGACGACCCACGCTGTCGAAGCCACCGCTCGGCAATTTAAAAAGGGGCAAACCGAAGCAGAGATTGCCGGCGAACTTTCGCACCGTATGATTAAGCACGATATTACCCCCGTGCGTTTGCAGGTGATGGCCGATGGCCAAGGGCACCGCTACCGACATTGGGGGTTTGGTGCCGACACGGTTGAACGGTATTGTGTGATTTCCGCAGTCGGAAGGCGGCAGGGCCTGTGTGTTGGAATTACGCGGACGGTTTCGTTCGGCGAGCCTCCTAAAACGATTCGCACGGCTCATCATCGGGCATTACTGATGCAAGCGACGGGCATGTATTTTTCGCAGCCCGGTTGGGAGTTCCAAGAAACGTGGCAGCGGGTTGCGAGAATTTATGAGAAGTTTGAATGCCCGGATGAATGGCAGCACGCCGATCAGGCCGATTTAATCGGCTATGAAATCTCCGAAGCAGCGCTCGTTCCGAAATCGGACTTCACATTTCAGCCGGGCATGGCCGTGCATTGGCACCCTTCGGTCGGGCCAGCTGCAGTGAGCGATACCATCCTGATTGGAGAGTCAGCATTCGAAAACTTAACCCCCTCGGAAGGTTGGCCCCGGCTGACGGTAGAAGTGAAACGCACGCCCATTCAACTTTCCGATATCTTGTGCCGCGAAGCGATTGATTATCAGGACGAAAAAGATTCGCACATTCTGCTGGGGTGAGTTTTTAGTTGTCTCATAGGCTTGTGAGTTTAATTGCGTCGTTGATCATGCCGACATACCACAGGGCGATGGTGAAGACGATGTAGATGATGAATACTGCAACCGCCAGCCAGACCAGCCAGCCCAATGTGGCTGCCAGCGCGTTCAAGCTACGGCGGGCTTGGTCTTCGAATTGCGGGCTCATGCGGTTGAGCATTTCAGGGACGGTCCCCGAAGTTTCGCCCACGTGGACCATCTCCATGAAGTCGGCGGGGAACAGATCGGTTGAGCCGAGGGCTTCGGTCAACGTACTGCCCGACATGACTTGGTTGTTGACTGACGAAGTTGCATTGATGAAGGCGCCGTTGGCTGTCGCTTGGAAACTGGCTGCAAGGCTTTTTTCAATCGGCATGCCTGCTTCTTGGGTGAGGTAGAATGACCAGGAAAACCGTGCGATACCAAACGATTGCATGCACGTGCCTAGTACGGGAATGCGCATGAATGTGGGGTGCAAGAACTTTTTACCAGGCAACGAACGGGAAAGGACTTGATACCCAAAAAACAATGCGAAGATGGAACCGAAAATCGAGCTGAGCCAGATGATCGCTCCTTGTGAACCAGTGAGCCCCCAGCCAAGAATATCCAACGGCTTGTCGTTGTTCATGGCGGCAATGATTCCCAGAACGTAAAGCATTAAGGCTATAACAAGGACGGCTGCGATGAACTGAAACACGGGCCAGGCGATTGCTGAGATGAATTCTTTTCGCAGTCGTAGGTTGTTGTCGTAATGGTTGGAGAGGCCGCTTAAAATTTCTGGAAGTGAACCGGTTTGCTCGGCGACGGCGATCATGTCGATCATCAAATCGGGGAACGCGCCGTGTTGGGCTCTCATTGAGGTGGCGATATCTTCTCCTCGACGTATCGAGTCAGAGACTTGATTCAGGGCAAATCGAGCCTTGTTGTCACTTGACTTGTCGGCAGCCAAATCAATGGATCGCAGGACGGGAACACCGGAATGCAGCATGGTGCTTAAAGAGCGGCACATTAACGAGAGTGGTTTTAAAGGAATTTGCGGGCCGAGCACGGTATGGGCCTTTTCATAAGTGGTCGAGTTGATCGGTTAGCGGACTGCTTTTACCATTATGTCAGTAAAGTGGTTGATGACTAGGCCACTCCGTCAATTCTTGTTCGAGAATTTCAATGCTTTCCGGCAAGTCTCTGGTTGCGAAAATTGTGTGTAGACGCGATGATCGAGACGGGTTTTCAACATTTCTACCGTCGAGGAATCAATGGGTTTTCTGCAACTGCAAGATAAAAAGATACTGGTTTTAGGTGCTGCCAACAAGAAAAGCGTGGCTTTTCATGTGGGGCAAGTGTTGACCGAAGTGGGGGCGACGGTCATTCATTCGGTACGGTCGGAAGCCCGGCGAGAATCGATGGAGAAAATATTGGGCGATGTTCCGATTTATGTTTGCGATGTGGAACACCAACACCAGATCGATGCCTTACGCGATTCTGTGGCGGCTGATTTCGGTGAGATTGACGGCATCGTCCATTCAATTGCCTTTGCCGATTTCTCAGCAGGTTGGCTGCCTTTTCATCAAACGCCTCGTGCTGCGTTTTTACAGGCGGTTGATATTTCTTGTTTTTCGTTAATCGCGGTCGCCAATGCTTTTGAAGGCTTGCTGAATAAAGAGCAGGGCAGTGTGGTTAGTATTTCGATTTCGAGCACGCGGATGGCGGCTGAGAATTACGGATACATGGCCCCGGTAAAGGCGGCCCTCGATTCGTCGATTTGTTTTTTGGCGAAATCGTTTTCTGCGTTTTCGAAAGTGCGGTTCAATTCCGTCAGTCCAGGTTTGTTGAAGACTTCGGCGTCAGCGGGAATTCCCGGTTATGTTGATAGCTTTTTACATGCTGAGAAGGCGACACTTCGAAAACAGGCTGTGCAAACTCCCGAAGTCGCGAACGCGGCTGCCTTTTTGTTGAGCCCACGGTCATCGGGCATCAATGCCCAGGGGCTAGTCATTGATGCGGGCATGTCGGTGAATTACTTTGACCAGGAATTGATTCACCCCGATTGATGAGGCGTGCGTTTCATTCTTCATGGGCCTGCCAATTTTCGGATCAATTGGAGATATCTCCATCTTGTATTGGATGGGTTTGATCTGTCCAGCGGCGTGGCGGTCTGTAAAAGTGCGATTTTTTCAGGTGATTCTTCGGGCAATAAATTCCTCTTGCTGAAGAATTCTATTTATCGTAAAAATCGCGACCTTTTCGAGATTGGATAAATAGGGCTCGATTTCAGTGACAGTGAGAAATTAATTTTAAGTTTCATCTGTAACTATAGATATATAAATGGTTTGCGGTTGCGAATTTGTATTAGATGATGAACTAAGTCGAGTGAAATGTGTTAAATGGCAATCAGAAAATACGTTTCACTTAGAAGAAAGGGGAAATCCCCTACAATCCGGGCCGTCTCATTTGCCGATGCAGTTTAAGGGGAGTTCTCTCCGTTTTTGATTGACCGACCCAGATGTACGACGAATAATTGAATTAGAGCGTCTAGTAAAAGGCAAGTTTTTACCTATCGGACATAAAGTCAATTCTGACGTCCTTTACTTGCTAGAAGCTCTTGTTCACAGGTTTTTCATATCTTTGATTAAGTTTTCAATGGATGTCGTTTTTATGACGAGGATGTTTTCGCGGCTGCGCGCTTTGAAAACTTGAAAGCTACTCTGAGAAGGAGTTACGGTGATGATTGCCACTCCAGGCTCGAACGCGTTCAAAACTGATTTGAATCAGGCTCCCTGGTTAGCGCACTATCCTCAGGAAGTGCCAGCGCAACTGGACTACCCTTCCTTTCCTGCCTGGGGTTTTCTGGCACAAACCGCCGAAAAATTCCCCCGGCGAACTGCCTGTCATTACTACAGCCAAGAAATCTCTTATGCAGAACTAGCCGCAAACGCCAGGAAAACTGCAGCCATGTTGGTCGGCTTAGGGGTTAAGCCCGGCGACCGAGTCGGAATTTTACTGCCGAATGTTCCGGAATACCTTTCCATATTAAATGGAATTTGGATGGCAGGCGGCGTTGCGGTTGCGTTGAGCCCGTTGATGGTGGCCGAAGAAGTTTCCTCAATGATCGATGCGACCGATTGCAAAATTGTGGTCTGTCTCGATTTGCTAGCCCCATTGGTATTACACGGCGAAAAACAGCCCGACCACGTGTTGTTCACAACATTAAAAGACCGCTTGGCTCATTGGCAACGGTTTGGTTATGCCTTTGCAAAAATTAAGCGATTGGGTTTTAGGCCCATGTCGTCGCATGCCAACCTGCACTGCTTTAATGATGTACTTGAAGAGTATGACGCCGATTTCGAACCGGTCAAACTTTCCGATTTGAACACGCCTGCATTCATTTTACCGACGGGTGGCACAACCGGTGCCCCGAAGGCGGTGACCTTGAGCCATCGAAACTTGGTAGCCAATGCTTGGCAGTTGTACCATTGGGGCAATGCCCGTGAAGGAAAAGAGACCATGCTGGCCGTGGTTCCGTTCTTCCATAGTTACGGCCTCAGTACGTGTGCACTCACTGGGGTTGCGATGGGCGCGACAATGGTGTTGCACCACCGATTCATTCCTCGGGTTGTCATTCGACTGATGGAACAATACCAGCCATCAATTTTTAACGCTGTGCCCGCGATGTTGTCGGCGTTGAACGAAATATTTAGGACACGTCCGTTGCGGAACCGCTGTATGCAGTTTTGTATTTCAGGCGGTGCCCCGCTTGATATGTCGATTTCCGAAGAATTTTCAAAACATACCGGCGGCATCGTCGTCGAAGGGTTTGGTTTATCGGAAGCCAGCCCGGTGACCCACGTCGGGCCGCTTGACGGGACGAACCGTGCGGGAACGATTGGGTTACCATTGCCAGATACGGAAGTGCGAATTGTCGATGCCGATACGGGAACTCGCATCATGCCGCCGGGCGAAGTAGGCGAACTCATAGTACGCGGCCCGCAGGTGATGCTGGGCTACTGGAAGAATCAAAAAGCGACCGACGACACCATTCGCGATGGCTGGTTGTTTACGGGGGATTTAGCAACTTGCGACCAAGACGGTTTCTTCA
>Ga0115002_10004310_pt1 | contig 17275 bp, 14 predicted proteins | sample ArcticOcean_MG_C_8_FD_89576 | JGI IMG/M metagenome (GOLD analysis project Ga0115002, IMG submission 89576) | Marine microbial communities from western Arctic Ocean - ArcticOcean_MG_CB11_86 | ecosystem: Environmental > Aquatic > Marine > Oceanic | place: Arctic Ocean: Canada Basin | collected... | reverse complement strand
GATAACCTTTGATGAACCGACGAAAGTAACACACGTAAGCCTGCTCGGTGTCCGACCAGAACGCGTAGTTTTGCGAATCGAAATACTTGCCCCAGGCCTCCGGAACGACAGGTTCGTCGCGCAGTTTCTTCCAGTGAATGCCATCCGGCGAAACATACGCCTTCAGCCCGCCCGGCCCGCGACGCTTACGAACTTCCAGGTGTTCCTTGTGCGGTTGATACGCCAACCCGCCCAGCCCTTTGTAACGCTCGGCCGCCGGCACGCCCGGTTTGGTATCAATGAACGGCGTGAAGTTGTGGTTGTTGAGAAACTCGTTCATCAGCACGACATTCCCACTGGGGAACGTGGGATGATCTTTGTAAATCCTCAGCCGGGGAGTCGTCCAATGAACGGCATCCTTACTCTCGGCGTACAACGTCACTTCCCCTTCGTGATATTGCTCCCACCCCTTCTTCCAATGATTGCCCGGCTTGGTGTCGCCTCGGTAATAGAACTGAAACTTGTCGTCGGCCCTTAACACCGTCGCATAATGCCCATGCGGTCGAGGCGTCGAGATCGGCTGCATGAGTTGCGGCGCATGCAATTTGAGAGCCGCGTTCTTCAACTCGCCCACAATCACCCGATCAACAAACAACTCCCGCCGCGAACCAATGTCGACAACCTTCGCCGGTTCAGCTGCCTGAACGGGTTGGGCTAAAAGCAGCAGGCACATGAGGCAGAGAAAGCAGAATGCGTTGGCACGTTTCATGGGAGGCTCATTCGGTGAGTGTGTGAATTCAACAGTCGCATCGTAAACCATCGGCCGAATATCAAGGAGCAACCGGAGCAGGGAATAACCACTAAGACACGAAGGCTCAAAGAAATACGACGAGAGAGCAATCACACATCCTGGATCTTTGTGTCTTTGAGACTTCGTGGTTAACCATTTTCTCCCGGCAGCACATCCGCGAAGCAGAACCCGTCGCGTTGCACGATTTCTCCCACATGCACATCAATGTCGTGGGCAAACATGGGGCCGCTGTAGCAGAAAGTGTGGAATTCTCCCTGTTCGCCGCAGGGGTCGACCGAGTCCGGAAAGTCTGACAACAATTGTTCGTCGAACTGACGCCCTGCAAAACGTTCCGGGAGTTGTTTCGGATCGACGCACGTCAGCACCGTCTGCAAGCCGGCGGTTAACATGTCTCTTGCCAGCGAGGCCGTGTCAGCGGGTGTTTCCCAGATGGGAAATAACGGTTCGATTCCCGTGCCGGACAACATGCCGATGCGGTAGTCGCGTACGTCTTCCAGAAAAAGATCACCGAATGCGATGTGCGTGATGCCCTCGTCACACGCGCGATCGATCGCTGTTTGCAAGCGGGCTTCGTAGTCGGCGTTGGAGCAGGGGAACGGCAAATCAACCGCCCATAACGGCAACCCGGTGGCTTCCGCCTGTGCTTCCACCAGAGTTCGCCGCACAGCGTGCATGGCGACTCGATCAACACTTTCGTTGAAGGTGGTCAGCAATCCGACCACCTCGACGTCCGGCTGCTGTCGAAGAACATGCAACGCCCACGCGCAATCCTTGCCGGAACTCCACGAAAGGAGTACGCGACGTGTGATGTCGTCTTGTGTCACCGTTCCTTCTGGATCATTGCCAGCGGTCATGCTTTGTTAGTTTTCTTTTACGAGGAGTGCCGCGTCGGTATGTTTGCGGAAGACCTAAAACGTTGGTGCGCGGTCACCACGGATCATGCCCGATTATTACGAAGTGAGTCAACCATGTCAGTCCACCATCATGAACTTCAAGACGAAGCGTTCCATGAAATCGATCAAGCAGAGTGCTCTGCCGTCGGTTTCCGGGTAGACTTCGGACAGATCTTCTTTGCCCCTTCACTCGCTGGGTTTATCAATCATGCACGACTCCTTGAAGAATCGTCTTCTCTTTTCCTGCCGATCATTCGCACTGTTGGCGATGTCCTGCGTGGGGTTACTTGTTCTGCCTGTTTTGACCAATGCCGAAGAGGCCGTGCGTCATTCGTTCCTTGGTGCGGGCAAGGCGAACAAGGCGGTCATCGTCGATGAAAGCGGGAAAGTCGCCTGGAAATTTGACTCGCCTGCCAGTGATGGGTGGGTCTTGCCGAGCGGCAATGTGTTGCTGGCCCTCTATCCCACTAAGGGTTTTCCCGGCGGTCGAGTCGTGGAAGTCGAACGGGAGACGAAGAAGATTCTCTTCCAATACAAAGGGCAACAGCAGGAAATCAGCACCGCGATGCCGATGCCGGGCGGCAATTACCTCGTCGCCGAACTGGGCCCGAAACCGCGCGCGATTGTGATCAACCGCCAAGGCAAGATTCTCAAGACAACGCCGTTTCAATGCCAGAAGAAAAACGCTCATATGCAGACGCGAATGCTACGCGTGCTGCCCAACGGCAATTACATCGCCCCGCATCTGCTCGACTTCGCCGTCAAGGAGTACGAACCAGCCACCGGCAAAGTCGTGCGATCGTTCCCGACCGACGACCGAGGCCGTGCGAAAAAAGACTGGCCCTTCACCGCCATCCGTCTCAAAGACGGCAACACGCTCATCTGTTGCACCAACGGGAACCGCATCATTGAAGTCGACGACGCCGGCAAGATTGTCTGGAGCGTGACCAACGCAGACATCAAGAAAAATCTCTTCGACGACGCCTGCGGCGCCCAACGACTTCCCAACGGCAACACCGTCATTTCCAGCTACCACGCCAAAGGTGGCAAGGTGAAGTTGTTCGAGGTGACCCGCGACAAGAAAGTCGTCTGGCGCTACTCCGGCATGAACGCCGGGTTTCATCACTTCCAGATTCTGACGACGAACGGGAAGCCGTTGAAAGAGAATACGTGGCGGTAGCCGGTTCGCGGTGGGCTTGGATTTCTGAGCCGGGGCGGCGAAATCTTTACGTTTCTCACCCCGCATGTTCTCAGGCTACACGGCCGCTCTGCGGTGTCGCGTGTCGAGTTTCAAAATGAAGGCAATGACGAGCATGGCGGTGATGAAGCGGATGGTCGGTCGTTGAACGATTCCGATCAGCCAGCTTTCGGTCGCTTCCAGGAAATCCGTGCGGCATACAGCCGTTTCTGTCGGGACGGGGTTTGGGAAAAGGCCCGGTTGGGGAGTGGCCGGTGGATTCCGTATAGGAACCGTTGTGCCGGAGGTGGCTTCGGTGGCGATGATGTCGCTGGGCAACAATTCCCGACCCGCGAGTTCCGAGGCGATCATCCGCATCATGAACGCGTTGAGTCGTTCGACCGAGTAACTGGGCGTCTGCGACTTCGCATGCCGATTTCCGACACCCGAATGATCGGTCAGAAACAAATAACGGCCCAATGTAAGGAAAGCGGCTGATCGCATCATCCACTCGGCTTCGTCACGAATTCCGCTGGCGGCGACCGGAAACAACTTCACGTTGGCAACACGCAGCGATTCGATGGCGGCCATCGTTCGCTCGGCAAACCGCGCGTGCGGTGGGGCATCGCCGACGAGAAACAGCATACGAGCCGTGTCGGCCTTGCGCCAATTCAACTGTTCGGCCTGTTCCAGCGCCAGGTGCATGGCTTCCGGATAGTCACCGCCACCGCCCGCCGACTGATCCGACAATTTGCGGCGAAACTCCGACAGCGACCCCGTGAAGTCGAACGTGCGCGTCACGTATGTGTCGCCTTCATCACGATAGAGGATGAGAGCAAATCGCTGTTCCACGTTTGGGAATCGCTGTTTGACAGCTGCGGCGATGTCGTCGATTTCGACTTTCAGATAGTCCAGTTCGTCCTACATGCTGCCGGTCGTGTCGATGACAAGCGCCAAATCGAGTTTGGCAGGCAGTCGCTGCTTTTCTTCGGCGAGAACAACGTTCCACAACGGTTGATCGAGCGTGACGCGTCGCGTGACCGGTTGCCCTCCACCGGCCGGCTGGACAGTCAACTGGTAATCGCAACCGACGAATGAAAGATCGCGTGCCGAGAGGAACAGTGCTCGGCCGTCGCTGGATGTTGTCGTATTGAACTCACCCACAACATCGTCGGCTTCCTGATTGTTGGACGGAATCCGGTGAACGGTGACACGGGCATCGCCGATTCCGTGACCTTGCGGGTTCGTCACACGAATAAGAATGCGGCGGCCGAAATTCATGACGTGGAACTGCCGATCCGGGAACTGTTGCATCGTGCTGGAAAGGTAATCGCGGTAGACACTGTAGCGGGCGTGGTCGTCGATGCTGCCTGCGGTCAGCGTGCCGGGGCGAAATTGAGTTTCCGGTGCCCAGTGGTCTGTTTGCCGTTTGGTCGCAGGTTTCGGTTTTGCTGTTGGCTCCGGCTTGATTCGTTCGACGTCTTGGCGTGCGACCGTCGGCGTCTCTCTTGCGGGTGTCGAGGCAGGATCCGACGCATCGTCGGAAAAGTCACCATCATCGGCTGCCGCCCTGTGATCAGGTAGGGCGTCATTGGGCGCCGCATCATGGGCCGACGACGATCGATCAGCCCGTCGATTCCCACCGGAATCATCCCCGCCACCGCAGCCGACAATTCCGATTGCCAGAACGACGCCTACCAATTGTCTCATCGCGCAGCGCATACCATGACTCCCATTTGTTGAAAGAAAGAGGACCAGCGCCGCACAGGCGGTCGGCCTGCCGACGGGAACCAGGTGACTCGAAGAACTCAAGATAACCCGACGCGTCAGCGAGGGACGCAGGACAATCGAGCCTACTCCCTGCGTCCCTCGCTGACGCGTCGGGTTAGGATTCAGATTCTGCCGACAACAGCGTTCGCGTGAATTCTCGGTTACGCTTTTTCAGATGCGCTGCCGATCTCAGATATTCCCGAAGTCGTCGATATTTTTTGTGCATGGTCGGCGGTACGGTTTGCCGCAGTCACTGGAAGGCGAAGAAGCCAGCGGTGAACATGACCACGGGAACGGCGAAGAGCAATCGGCATGCTCACCCGCCTGCGGCGTGAGAACATGGCACCCGGCGACACTGGTGTCACGATCGTCTCTCGCGTAGTCTGGCGGTTGCTCCCTGGCCACGCTTTCAATGTCTCCGACATTCACGCAAGGATCCCCGCATCATGTCGCAACTCTCTCACCGTATCCGTTCGCTTGCTTTGCTAGCGGCATTCTTGCTGACCGCGTTCACCACGCATGCCACACACGCGGCACCGCTTTCTGCCGGGGCGGCCAAGATCGATATTTCCAGTGAAACCGTGCCGTTTAATAACGACACGTTGCATGCGCGGGCGTTGGTGTTGCGGGAGGGGGAGACGACGGTGGTGATTGTCTCCGTCGATGTTGTCGCGATTGGGGAGATTGGGCCGATCGGGAATGAGTACCTCGGGCAGGTGCGCTCGGCTTTGCAGAAGGACTTGGGGATTGAACCACGGAACGTGATGATCAATGCGAGTCATTGTCATGGGCTTGTCTGCAAGGATGTCGCGGCCCGGACGGTGAAGGTGGTCAAGGAGGCCATGCGGAAGGTCGAGCCGGTGACTGTGGGTGTGGGGACGGGGCAGGAAGATCGGATCATGGCGAACCGACGGCTGCGGCTGGCCAACGGTCGTGAAGCCGACGTGCGGCATGCGTATTCGCTACCCGCCGATGCGGAAGTGGTGGGCGTGGGGCCGATTGATCCGGAGATTGGCATTCTGCGACTCGACCGCAAGAACGGTGAGACGTTGGCGGTGGTGTATCAGTTTGCATGTCACCCGATTCAAGGCGTGCCGAACGGTGGGAACACGGCGGACATTACGGGCTTCTCTTCCAAAGTGATCGAGGAGAACATGAGTGAGGGAACAATCGCCCTGTTCCTGCAAGGCTGCGGCGGCGACATCAATCCGGCCCGTTACAAAGACGTCGACAGCCCGCGTGATGCCGAGCCGTTGGGGAACATGCTCGGGCTAAGTACGCTTCGCGGACTGCGGAAGATCAAGACAAATGCAAATGGCTCGTTGAAGTGGATCAACGAAACGATCAAGTTGCCGCGTGCTGACTATACCGACCGGCTGGACCAGTTGGATGTCGAGCAGGATCGGTTGCTGCGATCGTTGCGGGGGACGAGTTTGAATTTGAAGACGTACTTGCCGTTGGCGGTGAAGTACAACCTGTCTCGCGAGTTTCCGTCTTTTTATTCGCATCGCTACATGCATGAAAAGTTGGTGGGCCGTGAAAACCTGCGACACCTTGATGCCGAGAACCAGCGGAACATGGCGGCCTACACGCGGAACATTATCACGATGGAGAAGCTGACTCGCTTGCAGACGAACATCCGCTTGCTGACGAAGAACCAAGCGAAGAATGTGGCTTCGGGAGAGCGGACGATCGATACGGAAGTCGTTGGTTTGCGCGTCGGTAACTTTGTGCTTATCACGTTTCCCGGTGAACTGACGGTGGACATCGGGCTGGGAATCAAGAAGCGGTCACCGCATGCGCACACGTTCGTTTCGGGCTACACGAACGGCTACATCTACTACACGCCGACGGCGGAGCAGTTGAAGAACGTGGGCGGTGCCCAGGAAGACAGCGACTGCCTGGTGGCCCCGGAATGGCAGGCGATTTTCGAGAAGAAGGTGGCGGAGGTTTTGAAGCGGTTGTAGGCAGACAGGAATGTCTACCCCACGCGTGGTTACTCCGTCAGTTCAAGATACGGGTCCAACCCCATTTTCTCGTACTGCTCGGAACGGAGCTTCTCCTGTTTGAGGAGTTGCTTTCGTTGCTTGTGGTGGGTGCGTTCCAGAACCTGTTGGGTTTTCTGGAACAGGCTGAGCCAACTGTCTTCGAGTTCCCCCTGGGCGTTGGGGCGAGCGGACTGGATGATGGCCTCTCGCTTTTCCGTTTTCAGGCAACGGAGTAGTTCATCTTCCAGCGAGAGGAAGAACTGATACGAGCCGGGGTCGCCTTGTCTTGCGGCGCGGCCGATGAGTTGTCGGTCGATGCGGACCGAGCTGTGCATTTCGGTAGCAATCACATGCAGGCCGCCGGCGGTGCAGACGTCGTCGTGGAGTACGATGTCGGTCCCACGGCCGGCCATGTTGGTGGCGATGGTCACGTTGCCGGGCTGCCCGGCTTTCCCCACGAACTCGGCCTCGCGTTCGAGATATTTCGCGTTGAGTATCTGGCCGACGATTCCCCGTTCTTTCAGCAATGCCCCCAACGCTTCCGAGGCCTCGACCGACGGCGTACCAACCAGAACCGATCGTCCTTTGCAGTGAATGCGATCGACCGATTCCACAACGGCGTTCCACTTGGCTTCCATCGTGGCGAAGAGTTTCGGCGGTCGTTCGGCACGAATGCAGGGGCGGTGCGTGGGAATGATGCTGACCGGCAGATGATAGGTTTTGCGGAGTTCTCCACGGGCCTGCGCGGCGGTTCCCGTCATGCCGCCTAAGTGCGTGAAGTGACGAAAGAAACTTTGCACCGTCACCCGCGCCGCTTGCCCGGTGGCTGCGGTGATGGGAATCAGCTCTTTCGCCTCGACGGCCTGATGCAATCCGTCTTGCCATTTGCGGCCTTCCATCATGCGGCCGGTCGATTCATCAACGATCGAAACTTTATCGTCGACGACAACATAATCGCGGTCGCGTTCAAAGGCGTAACGGGCCGTGAGCGCTTTCTCGACGTGCGTGTAGATTTTCTCGGTGTCGATGGTGTCCATCAAGGACGGCTTGGACATCAGCATCACTTTGCGACAGCCGCCGTCGGTGAGATAGGCCGCGCGACGCTCCGGCTCGTAGAGAAAGTCTTTGTTGCCTTCGAGGTGGTAGACGGCCCGGTGACACCAGCGGTACAGGTTAACTGTGGCTGCCTCGTTGGGCTGCATGAGCCCGATAATCAGCGGCGTGCGGGCATCGTCGATGAGGACGCTGTCGGCCTCATCAACCAGAGCGAAATAATAACCGCGTTGCACGGGAGCTTCTCCGGTGCCGTCGGACAAGGCGCCATGTCGCGACATGATGTCGCCACCGGCCCCCACCCGCAGGCGGTCGCGAAGAAAATCGAAACCCATCTCCTTCGCGGTACCGTAAGTGATATCTTTGGCGTACGCCTCGCGTCGCTCGTCGGCTTCCATCGGTGCCAGAACGCAGCCGACGGAAAGCCCCAGAAGCTCGTGAACCTGCTTCATCTGTTCCGCATCGCGTTCGGCCAGGTAGTCGTTCACGGTAATAACCAGGCAGCCTTTGCCTGGCAGAGCGCGCAAGAAGGCGGGCAGCACGGCGGTCAGTGTTTTGCCTTCGCCGGTTTGCATTTCGACGATGTGTCCCTCGAATTGAGCGAACCCGCCGATCAATTGCACGGGGTACTGTTCCATGCCTAGTGCTCGTCGCGAGGCTTCCACGACCAGCGCGGCGCATTCGACCGCCAGCGACTCCAGTGGAATACCGGATTTTGCTCTCCAGCGGATTTCGCGGCCGGCGCGAAGCAAGTCGTTATCGGAGAGTGATTCAAGTTCTTTCGATAGCTCAAACGTCCGTCGGGCCATGCCACGCCAACGCGACAGCCGGGTCGCTGAGAGGCGACCACCATGCGCTACAAATCGAAGGGCTTCGACGGGACTCGTGGGCACGACAAAAGTCTCAATATTAGACAAGGATACGGACTAGTGCTTTGTTGGAGAACTCATGTTAACCCGACGCGTAAGCGAGGGACGCAAGACAATCGAGCCTACTTCCTGCGTCCCTCGCTAACGCGTCGGGTTATGATTTACGACTTTCGACAAAGCTTGGCAGTCTGTTGGAAACGACAGATCAGGAATGTCTACCCACCAGTGGCTCGTTGAATTCTACCCGAAGTCAGACAAGGAGCCACCCCCTTGTTGTTCGATTCGTGTTCTAAGCCAGAGGGTGGTCTGGTCGCGCAAGCCGGGCGGACAAGTTGTCGGAGAGCGACAGTTGGGAAGTGAGGCATGCGTTACCGAATCCGCACAACCGTCAAAGTCCATCTTCAAAGTTGGCAAGGGGGAGAAACGTCTGACGTCACCGCCCCAGTAAATGTCGCAGCGCGTCTTCCAGGGCGGGGCAGCGAAACTCGTAATTCGTCTGCCGCAACCGCAACGGATCGACACGCGCGCTGCACAGCAGGAGCGCATCGGCCATTTCACCCAGCACCAATCGGGCCGCGAACGCCGGCAGCGGGAAGACTGTCGGACGCCGCAACACCCGCCCGAGTGTTTTCGTGAACTCGCGATTGGTGACCGGTTCGGGAGCCACGCAGTTGACCGGCCCGGCGAGGTCGTTGGTGATGATCGCATGCTGAATCGCCCCGACCACATCGTCGATGGCGATCCAACTCCAGTATTGACGACCGCTACCGACGACACCTCCGGCTCCAAAACGGCACGGCGTCAGCATGTGGGCCAGCGCTCCGTCTTGCGGACTAAGAATCACACCGAAACGCAACTGCACCACGCGAATGCCCGCATTGGTTGCCGGATCGGTGGCCGCTTCCCAGTCTCGACAAACCTCGGGCAGGAAGCCGTCCCCTGGTGTGGCTGTTTCGTTTAGCAATTCGTCACCGCGATCACCGTAGTACCCGATGGCCGAAGCGCAGACGAGCGTTTTCGGCGGGGCATCGAGGAAGGCCAGCGTTTCACAGAGCAATCGCGTTCCCTCGATGCGACTCTTTCGGATCTGTGTTTTTCTTGCCGCATTCCAGCGTCCGCCCGCGATGTTCTCTCCGGCCAGATGAACAACGGCATCCAACCCTTCGAGTTTGTCGGCATCAATGCGACCGGCGGCGATGTCGCAAGTGGCATCGTTTTCGGTCCCAGAGGATCCTTCCCGACGCAATCGCAACACGTCGTGTCCGCCGGTGGTCAGGAAAGGACAGAGGGCCGCTCCGACCAGGCCGCCTGCTCCTGACACAAGAACTTTCATGTCGGTTCCTGCAAACCGCTTGTGCGCCGCGAGGTCATCTTGCGTCACGCGATGTCGGTAGCGGAACATGCGTTCGAGTTTCGAGCGAACGAACGAGCCGCCTAACCACAGGCCCAGCCGACCGCCGGGCAGTTGGTAGACGATGTCGTCCAAGAGTTGCGATGTTTCGTTGTCCGCCGCGGTCATGCTGTGAGTATGTTCCCACAGGGCGAACGGGCCGGCGAGCTGACGATCGCAGAATCGTTGCCCGGGTTCGGTGCCGTAATGTTCGGCAATCCATTTTTTGCGAAACGGTCCGAGGCCAACGCTGACATCAACGCGGGCACCGTCCTGAATGTCGGCATCACGCGCGAGGATGCGAATGTTCTCCCACGGCGGGGTAAGCCGCTCCAACGCGCCCGGCCGAGCGTGCCAGGCATACACCGTCTCCGGCGAGACCGGCAAGTGCTTCTCGAAGTGAATCGATTGGTTCAGGGTGTTCGTCATTGCGGCTTGGTTCCGTTTCTCATGGTTCCTACGAATCGTAGACGGACATGACGGTTGAAAACAGTGAGTTAGCGTCGGCAGTTATGACGGCTGCCGTTCTTCGATCGGTCATCAGGCCGACATGACCTCGGGAAGCCGGACTTGCTGCAACTGGGCAACCGCCCGATACGTGAGTTGTCTCGCTCGCTCTTTACTCAGCCCGAGCAGCCTGCCGATCTCTGAGAAACTGTGCGCCCGCCCGCTGTCATCCAGGCCAAACCGGGCTGCCACGATGATGCGATCGCGGTCGGCGAGTTGGTCGAGCAACCGACCGGTGAGTCGGCGACGGCGGTTGGCCAGCCGTTCGGCATCGTCTCCACCTGACGAGTGCTCCACGGCTTCATCAAGCAGAGCCGACTTGAAGACGAACCGCGATCTATCACGTGCGTTACGCTCGCGACATCGCAACAACTGATTGCGAATCGCCCATGTCGCATAGGTGCTGAACAGGTAGCCTCGTGAGAAATCGAACAGTTCGACGGCTCGGAGTAACGGCAGATACCCTTCGCTGACGAGTTGCTCAAACGTCACACGAGGCTCGGTGAACCGTTTCGCCAACGGAGCGATCAATCGCACGTTCGACTTCACGATGTGATTACGAATCGCCAACGCGTCGGCCAGCAACCTGTCGATACGATTCACCGCCCGCATCGGCAAGCGGGACGCTTCGTATTTCAGAAAGTTCATTTGACAAAAGAGAAAACGTTCTTCCTCGGGGGTAAGCAGAGGATCTGCGAACAGGGTTCGCAGATCCCCGGCGGGGGCGACTTCGGTCTTCTCAACGGTCGACGACTGACACAGCGTCGGTGGCCGTAGTGAATCGACGAATGCCTGAGCGTCGGGTGATTCAAATCGCGGATGGGGGACAAATTCGATGTTTCGTCGAGCCATTACGAACCTCCGTTGTGTGTTGTCGGAATTGAATACGGCACTGCACGACATCGATTGACATAAGATCAACCGCAACAAAATGCGAGAATTAACTGCCGGTTGACACCGACCGCTCGTCAGTACAGATTTTTCTTGAACGCGCTGTTAATCTTGACGCAGCGCGAGAGACATCGACGATTGATTGAATGAGGAGCAAGCGAATGAGCGAGACAGGACTCGTTGCCGCGTTCACGGGGCCGCGGAAGCCGTTCCGTCTGCTGGAATACACGGTTCCCGAGCCGGAACCGGGCGCGGTGGTGGTGCGGATCACGCTGGCGAACGTGTGTGGCAGCGACTTGCATATCTGGCGCGGCGAGTACGACGTCTCACGAGGCTTGCCCGAACCGCTTTGCGTTTCGATCGGACATGAAATGACCGGGGTCGTTCACCAATTGGGAGACGGCGTGACGGTCGACTCGGCCGGGCAGCCGCTGCGGGTGGGTGATCGAATTGTCTTTCAATACTTTCACGGCTGCGGACATTGTCGCAGTTGCCTGCGCGGCACGACGCCCCGTTGTCCGGACGGGTTGCAATACCGTTACCCGCCCGATGAGTATCCGCACTTCAACGCGGCTTACGGACAGTTCTATTATCTGCGAGATGGGCAAGCCGTGTTCCGCGTGCCGGACAACGTTTCCGACGAGTTGGCCGGCCCGGCGAACTGCGCTCTCTCTCAGGTGATTGATGGACTCGAAAAGGGCGGGGTGGGCATCGGTGACACGCTTGTGTTGCAAGGAGCGGGCGGGCTGGGCCTCAACGCGGTGGCGGTCGCGAAGGAACGGGGCGTCTCGCAGATCATCATCATCGACGGCATCGCTTCGCGCTTGGAGTTAGCGCTGGAATTCGGTGCCGATGTGACGATCGACATCAACGAATTCACCACGCCCGAGTCGCGTATTGAACGGGTAAAAAAACTGACCGACGGCTACGGAGCCGACGCGGTCATGGATCTCGTCGGCCAAGCGGTCGTCATTCCGGAAGGCATCGCCATGCTGGCCAACGGCGGGGTGTATCTTGAAATCGGTAACATCAATCAACAGCAAACGGTCGAGATCAGGCCGGCGGACTTGGTGCATGGCGGCAAGCGATTCCTCGGCTTGATGTGGTACGAGCCGGAGAGTTTGCAGCGTGCTTTGCAGTTGCTGAGCACACGAGCCGACGTCTACCCATTCCACAAAATTCTCTCCCACAAGTACCCGCTTGGCGCAGTCGACGAGGCCTTTCGCGAGCAAGATGTCGGCACGGTCCAACGCGCCGCGCTGCTGCCTTGGGCCGATGCGTAATTTACAACACGATCACTAGGATTTGTCGAAGAACTCGAGTTAACCCGACGCGTAAGCGAAGGACGCAGGGAGTAGGCTCGATTGTCCTGCGTCCCTCGCTTACGCTTCGGGTTGTGATTCAGACTCTGGCAACGTTTTTCCACACAGCCGAGCACTTTTTCGAATCTGATCCATAAGAAGGACTACCGTAATGTGTTTTGTCTTGCGACATCCATCAGTACGAATCCTGTTTCTAGTTTTCGCTACGGCGGGCTGCCTTGGTTGTGGTTCCGGGGGTGACGATTTGAATCGTATCGCCGTTTCCGGCCGAGTGGAGCAGGGTGGCCAACCGCTGGCGAGTGGGGCGATCAGCTTCCTGCCGGTTGAAGGTCACGACGGCCCCGCCGCGAACGGGATAGTCGAAGATGGCGAATACTATTTCTCCGAGGAAAACGGCCCGACCCCCGGACCGCACCGCGTGGTCATTCAGCAGCAGATTTCAGGGAAAGACCTGTCATCAACAACCGCTCCTTCGGCGCCGTGGGAAGGGGAAATGACCATTCCCGAATCGGGGCCTTTTGAAAAGAACTTCACGATTGATTGATTTTCCGGTGATGGATTTTCCGGAAACTGTTCACGTTATCTGTTCCGGAAAGGGTATGATTTGTTTGAACACACTATGGGATAGGGTAAGCGTTTGAACGTTCACGAGGGAGTTCCATGAGTCAATCCAGAAGCCGACGCGGTTTCACGCTAATTGAGTTATTGGTCGTGATCGCCATTATCGCGGTGTTGATTGCGTTGTTGTTGCCCGCAGTCCAGCAGGCGCGCGAGGCGGCACGTCGGTCGTCGTGCAAAAGCAACATGAAGCAATACGGCATTGCGCTGGCGAATTACCACGAGAAATTTGGGGCGTTTCCGATGGGAACCGCGCCGTCAGAAGCAACAGTCTCTGCTGGTGGGAGTATCGGCTGGGGATTCACGGCGTTGATGTTGCCAGAGCTTGATCAAACTGCGGCCTACAAATCCATTGACTTCAAGGCGGCGAACTGTTGCGTGACCCTCAAGGACTTGCAGGCGACGTCCCAATCGAATCCCACATCGCAACCGTTCCAAGTCACGATGTGCCCTTCCGATGTCAACACGCAGGAACGAACAACCACCGGTGTGAATGGCTTGTATGACTGCGGCTTTTTGTACCCCGGCAATTACCTTGGCGTCAGTGGCGACATGGTTCCTATCTGGGGGGCAGCGCGTCCCGACGGGAACGGAACATTTTTCTTTGGTAGCAGCGTTAAAGAAAGAGATATCACCGATGGGCTGTCAGGCACCATTGTCGTCGGCGAGCGAGGAGTCCCGAAAGACAAAGGATGGGGGTGGGTGATCTGCGGCGGAGCCGAGTTGGAACATTACATCGGGACGGGTCTGGGGATGAGCGAGGCGTATAACGACACCCTGCACAATATGAATTTTTGGAGTTGGCACTCCGGTGGGGCCAACTTCCTCTTTGGTGACGGTCGCGTGCAAATGCTGAGTAACAACATCTCGCTGACCGTCCTCAAGAACTTATCCACCCGTGCTGGCGGCGAAGTCCCAGGGGAGTATTGATCATCGACGGCCAGAACCAATGGGCCAATTGCGAATGCGAGCCGGCATTTTGAAATCTCTTCTTGACCATTCCCGTTCCCAACTCGCATAATAGAAGTGAGTTGCGGGTTGCACGCTTCACATGGAGAGAAGGGAGGCCGGGATGCGCCGAATCGTTCTCATGCTCGTCGTCACTGCCTTGGCTGTGTCGATCGCGCCGTCGAATGCCGTGTCGCAAACAACAATCTTTCGCTACCCCCGCGTGCACGGGCCGACCGGAAGCTTGTACGGCCCCACGCAAGCTCACTACCAATACCGGCGACAATACGGCCGGGCCTGGCATGGCCAAGGCGGATTGAGCATTGCGATTCCGAACCGTAGCCAAGTCGCGGCCGCGTACCGGGGGCATGCCTACCGGGGTCATGCGTATGGGAGGCATCACCATCACCACTCACACTTCGGCCACGGATACTCTCCTGCCTACTTCTACAGGCGGGCGGCTTACGGCGTGACCGGATACGTCGGCTTCGGGGCCTATAGCGGTTTGGCGTTCGGCAACGGGTATACGAGCGGGTACGCAAACTATGGCCCGGTCTACAATTACACGCCGATAGCCCCCGTCGTGCGGCAAGCCCATCCGCTCTGGATCGGCCCCAACCCGTTCAACAATTCGGTCATTCAGGGTGCGTTAAAAGAAAACCAGGAACGCTGGAACGAGCCAGTGAAGCTGCCCGCGAAAACGATCACGCCCAAGGTTGTCATCATCCCGTCCACGCCGGAAGCTAAGTTGAAAAGCATGCGGCATCAGGCGCACGGTGACGACTGGTTCCGCCAGCACAAATACACGCATGCCTGGTCCAGCTACAAGCAGTCGATCGCAGCCGCCGGCGACCAAGCCGCACCACGTTTTCGCCTGGCGTTCACCTATACTGCATTGGGACGATTCAAATCGGCGGTGCATGAGTTGAAACAGGGCTTGGAGATCGATCCGGTGTGGCCTCTCACAACGAACACCTTGGGCGTGCTTTACGATGAAGACAACCTCGTTGCCAAGAACCGCGTTTTGCTAAAAGTCGCCGACTGGGTGCGGGGCGACATTCGCGATCCCGACCGACTCTTCCTGATGGGTGTGCTCTTGCACTGCGACGGGCGACACGACAAAGCGAACCCTTTCTTCGATACGGCTTACCGTCTCAAAGGCAGCGGCGACCACTTGGTCGCCTTCCTGAAACCACAGCCCGCCGAACCGAAAGCCAAAGCAATTCCTCAGCCTCCGCAACCCGGCGTGCAGAATTTCCCCCCGCTTAAGAATCCTGCCAACAATCCGTCCGGCGGTGCCCCTCCCAAAGCCGATCCGCAGCCCCCACTGCCGAAACTCCTACCGCTACCGGCCCCCTGAAATGAACGACTCTCGGCTTCTGGTCACTCTCTGTACGTACAACGAACGAGAGAATATCGAACTGCTCGTGCCCGAGATCCACGAGCAGCTTCCGCTGGCGGACGTGCTGGTGATCGACGATGGTTCGCCCGATGGTACGGGAGAATTGGTCGACGCCATGGCTACGGTCGATTCCCGCATCCACGTCTTGCACCGCAGTGGAAAACAGGGACTGGGAACGGCCATTCTGGCCGGGTTCCGTTATGCGATCGAGCACGACTACGACTACGTGCTTAACATGGATGCCGACTTCAGCCATCACCCACGACATCTGCTGGCGCTGGTCGACTGTATGAATCGTGTCGACGTGGGCATCGGTTCGCGGTATGTCGTTGGTGGCGGCGTGGAGGGTTGGGGCTTTCACCGACATTTCATGAGCCAAGGCATCAACTTCTACGCTCGACTGCTGCTGCGGTTGCGAACAAGCGACAACAGCGGTTCGTATCGCTGTTACCGCATCTCGAAACTCAGAGAAATCGATCTCGACCGCGTCCGCGCACGTGGGTATGCGTTTCAGGAAGAGATCCTCTACCGCTGCCGTCGCGTAGGCTGCACGTTTGAAGAAAGCGCGATTGTTTTTGAAGACCGTCGCTACGGCAGCTCGAAAATCGATTGGCGAGAATCGGTCTCGGCGTTGTGGGTCATCTTCCGACTGGGCATCGAAAACTTGTTCGGTGTGACCGTGGCCGCCAGCGAGCAACCCGTGCCTACAAAAACCGCCTCGTAAACTGCACGCAACCGGTCAGGCCGACGCGCAGGCAGCCTGGTTCTCGTCTGGATTTGGTGCAACGTATTTCTGCGCGAAGCCAACTTCGATCGCGAACGGCCCTATGTCCGATTCAAACAGAATCGAAAGGGGAAGCACGTTGGGTGGAAAATTGAGGACATGGTTCCTACCGGCGACCATCTTCGGAATTCCGATCGACAACTCCAGATGTTCCAGTTTCGCTTTGGCCGAACCACAGATGATGTTGGCCAATTCGCCGACGGCATCGCGTACGTCTTCGTTGATGAGGGAAGCCTTCTTCCCCAGCATACGATGTAACACGCCCACCGCCGCATTTCGCGACAAACTCAGCACCACCAGGCCATCCGCCTGCCCGGTCACGTTAATCATTGCGTTGAGCAGGTAGCGAGGCGTCTTGGATTCCTTGATCACCAGCCCATGCCGCTCCGTCGAGCACTTCAACATGGTCTCCAACACATTGTTGACCGACTCGATGAACGGGTTGACGTATTCGACGCTGAGAACAGGTCTGAGATGAGGGGGGGGGCGCCGTCACGAATCTTGTCGCCAAGTAGGTCGGTGAATAGTTCTGCGTTGCAGCGATTTCTCGCGTAGAGATCTATACCTTGTCTGACGCGAGGCAAGCAGAAACCGGGGCGGAACCGTTGGATAATTCTTCCACGGCACGCCATAAGTTCCCTGAATGACGAGAATATCTGCTGCGCATGGCGCAACGTGGAATTGAATCCCTCCCGCGTTGCCATTCCGCAACACACAATGAGCTCGACTTTTGCCGTCAGGGGGCAAGAACGAGGGCCTTGAGGATGGTGTTTTTCTTGTGGGCGGTGAGTTTTTCATACGGCCTGTTTTGATGGGGCTGTTGAAAAAGGTAATCGTCCCAAGCGTTATAGCGGACGCTGGCCAAGGCGTCGG
>Ga0115002_10004307_pt1 | contig 17282 bp, 22 predicted proteins | sample ArcticOcean_MG_C_8_FD_89576 | JGI IMG/M metagenome (GOLD analysis project Ga0115002, IMG submission 89576) | Marine microbial communities from western Arctic Ocean - ArcticOcean_MG_CB11_86 | ecosystem: Environmental > Aquatic > Marine > Oceanic | place: Arctic Ocean: Canada Basin | collected... | reverse complement strand
TGAAGTAGTTGTGATATCAGGGTCGAAAAAAGGGATGATAGCATCTCCATCGCCCGCTGAGGTGGGTGCCTCGTTCAGAGTGATATCATTTCCGCTAATGCTAAGGATTTGAAACCCGGTATTACTTGAGCCATCATCGCTGCCGATCTTGATCACAGAGTTAACTGTCAATGCACCCACATTGGTTACAGTGATTGGATTGTTATTCGGAGAAGCATCATTGACGGTAGTGGTTGCCGTTGCTGCATAATCGCTGGCTGTCCCTGTGAAGGACAGTTTAGGCTCATCTCCTTGGGCTACTGATAAAGTCATTTCTTCTGCTACAGCACCCCAGACGGATTCTGACATTACTTCATTTAGCTCGCGAACTAAGGTCATTGGATATTCATTCGTCTGACCCTGCGTTAGCGAGTAGGTCAGCACATAAGGACCTGCACCAGATGAAGCTACAGCGCCCATTGCTGACGACATCATGTAGGTCCAGTCTGGATTGATTGCGCCTGATGTTTGATCCGGGATAAGCAAGTGGCATTCACAGCCCCATGTAACCGTCTTATTGCCCGTAATGCGCTCAAAGTAGTCACGAGTCTGGCTTGTGTCTGCTCGATTCTTCCGCTCTTGCTCATAGCTCATTGAGCTAGTCATGACGGTCAGCTGCTTTGGTGCCCTTGCCGCTGCATTGTCTGGAAGCGTAAAGGCAGGATAAGTCTGTGTTGATAGCTGCGGCTGAATGATGAACCGCTGATTCCTTCCTAGTGCATGTTTTTCGTTGAGTCCCATTTTATTTCTCCTAAGTGCTATTTACAGATCTTTGATAAAGGATATCAAAAGCCATGACAAGAGTACCGGACCCACCACGATGGTCGTCTGAATCCGTGTTCCCTTCGTCGGTCTGTGTCCCTTGCCAGTTTGTTCTAATTGCGTTCCCGTCTCTTGTGGTATCTGCATTGATTACGGCAATGATATCGTCTTCTATCTTAGCAAGCGCTTGTGTCTTGAGTTCACCCGCAACTACACTCACGTGTCCGACAATAGTCACCGGCAACCTTACTTGCAATAAATGATTCGGCTTGTATTCAACGGAAGATTGCCCAATCGGCGCAAATCCTACCCATGGCATTTGTGCTGCACCAATATCACCCCAGGGAACCAGAGTCCTCTCGACCGAGGTGACATCCGTCTTGTAACCGTTGGCAATCGATATCGTGTTCAATACTGTGTAAATGTTGTCCAGTATCAACTCTCGAACTGGCGTAGCCATTACTTATCAGCCTTTTTAGCTGACGTATCTGCTAGCTCTGCAAGCCTCTCGTTGAATATTCTCGGCCATTCCTTGCTAGATGCCTCTTGGGCTGTTTCGATGTAATGAGTTGCCTCTAGCTTTACTTTCCTAGCCAAGTTAAACATTACCCTGCCATTTGCATCCATGAGCACCAAGCCAAGCCTATAAGGTATCGGCGCAATGCCCACATGCAGCGCACCCTTGGGATAATCTCTAGGCCACTTGCCTAATGGGATGTCACGATTTGCAAGAGGAATTGCGAGGAACTTGCCTGGGCCTCTGCTAGATCTAATCGTTCCGCCTTCATTCTGAATACCGGCATAAACCAAATCAGAGATAGCACCCGCTGAAAGATTATCACCCGTTTCTTGAAGCATCTGGGCTTTGAATGACCTCATAAGATTACCCGTACCAGGCTTAAAGGTCTTCTGTGCTGTCCTCTTGATTTCACCCTCTGCGTGTTGAGCACACCTAAGCAGGGCAAGAGATACTGCCTTGTTTGAATTCGCTCCTAACTCATAGAGCAAGTCTGCCATCTTATTGGCACCATCAACCTCAAACCCTATCATCAGCAATCATCCCCTGTGGCATCCTCTGGACCTGCTTGTGGGTTATCGAATTGGCCGATGTCAAACGAAGGCTTGATAAAGTCTGACTCATCTTCAAATGCTTGCTTAGCTGCCTTAGACAGGCCACCAACAAACATCTCACTTTCAGTCAGCATCTCACGGCCCAGCTTGTTTCTAAGCTCAAGGTAGTGGTTGTATGCCTGTGACCTAGAGCTGGTAATCCCAGCAGCATTGCGGTCAACGTCTCTCGCTATCTTTGCAAGGATAGCCTCAACGCATTCAATGCTTGAGGGCAATACGGCAGGCTTGGAAGCAAGAACCGCGTTGATTTCTTCGTCACTTAATAGCGGTCTATTTGAATCGGTATCACCTATCCTAAACCGGACCTTGTCTTTGTTTGTGGTCAGGCTGGTTGAATAAGCAAACGACATCTAAAACCCCTTGAAGCTGTAAAGATGTGCAAGCCTAGAAGACCAAGCAACCAGGCTTGCACTTATCCTATTTTTAAATCGCGTCGTAGAAGAACAAACCACAGCTTGAGCTGACGGCTTTTTGGTCCCAATACATTTCAGCCTCTACACGATCAGACGCAAGCTGATCCATATAGAAAGACTTAATCAACGCACCACCAGCAGCATCAGCATATGGATTCCACGAAAATGTGTATCCGGCCGTAGGCTGCAATATGGAGGGTGTAGGATTGACATAGGCCAAGAGCCCGCTTTGACTCACGCCGGCATCCTCGCCAACAGCAAACGCATAAGACCCAGCCGCACCAGCTGCCGCTGAATTATAGATGCCATCAGCAATGACGACCTCATTCAGTCCAAGAAGGCTTGCAAGAAGCTGTTCGGTCAATACACCCGTTTGCGTGTACTTGATAGAATCAAGGATGGTCGCATTGTTCTTAACAACCGCGTAAACATCACGCGAGAGTAAGAGCTTATTAGGACGATTCCCTGTCGCCTTCTGAATGACATCACCCCAGGAATCAACCTGAGCAATGATGTCGGTGGTTGCAACTGTCCAGTTAGCAAAGTTCACACCACCACCTTGACGGTCTGTGTCCCAAACACCTGTGGTCATAAAGTCTTGCGCAAACTTGCGGTCTTCATGGATAAGCATTTTTTGAGCTAGGAAGTTGACAGCATCGCGTTCTGGGTCAATCGCTGGGTCTGCATTATGCCGTACTTCGTCAGCAATGTCCTTATGCAGTGCAAAGCGTTGAGCAGTATACGTTGCCGTAGTTAGCGCGTATTCTGACCCTGCTGATTCTGTTCCCGCTGCTCTAAGTTGAGCCTCATCCCGTAGGAAGTCGGCTTGACTATAAACAAAGTATTTATCGCTGCGGTACTGCACCGGCAATACCGGAAACATTTTCCTTGCAACGAAATTGTTAGCGTTTTGGATGTACGCCACGCTCATCTGCGTTAAAGCAGCATCTACATGAACCTGATTAACTAATGGGTTACTCATTATTTTCTACCTCTCTTCCTATGCTACTTTGCCGTTAGGGCTAAATACCATCGTACCTAACTCGCCATCTGCGCTAGCTGTCTCAATGATAATTCCAAGACGGAACGAAGCGGTATCACTGCGTTTACCTTTGCCGCTTGCGCCGCTTGCTGCGTTATATCCTGCGTCAAAGTCAGCCACTCCTGATTTGATTCTGCTGACGCCCGCAATCAAGACGGATGCCGCCTGACCTTGTGCAGATGGTGTGTTTTGCAGAATACCAATAGGATTCCCGTCATCACCTGATAGCTCAACTTGTCCGGCGGTATTGATTGAGACAAAACAATACTGACTTGCGGATAAATCCGTTGATGCCGGTAGCGTTATGTTCGTTTGATTTTCTGAATAAGCCATTATTTGTTACCCCTTCGCTCTGCTCTGTATTGATTTCGAAGGTCTGTGTTTTGTTCCCAAACCTTGTTTAGTGCAGACGCCTTTGTTAGTGACGAATCTTTTGTGATAAGTTCGGCAGCCATTGATTCAGCTGTACGCATAGCGCTTCCATTGCCTGTTGTACCTGCTCCTGATTTCCCGAACTCATGCAATATAGCTGAGTCACTGCAAATCTCATTGACTGACTTGATCATCTTTTCAGTCTTCTCTGCCAGTTCAGGCGATAGGTTCTTATTGATTTCCATCAAGAAATCACCCAGGTCTTCTGTGCTGAATGTCGGCACATTAGGGAAGCACTCTGCACGCTTGGTGAATGCCTCACGCTCTTGAGCAATCTCCATTTTCTGGATTCTCTTCTGTAGATGCTCATTCTCTGACTTCATAACGCTGAATTTCTTGCGCAATTTCTTTTGCTCTTCTTTTTCTTCCTCGTCATCGTCTTCAGCTTTTTCGGTTTCATCTTCCTCTTCAGCTGCCTTCTCTTCGGCCTCTTCACCCTCGCCTACATGCTTAGCCTCTTCAATGGCTTGCATAACTAGTGCGGCATCCTCTTCAGACATCTCTGCCAATAGTTCATCAAGATTCTTCATCTTTTTTATTTCCTCTTCTGTTTTTTGAAATCGTTTGAATAGTGTGATAGTCACACCCTTGCCAGCGCCTTTATCGACAAAAGCAACCTCGTCTACTTTCAAATCTTTTAAGTCGTTCATAGCGTCTTCCTCTTGGCTGTTCCACCAATGGAGAATTCACTGTATGTCCCGTCTTTAACCTTCTCCCACACATCCGAGTCAATGACCCGAAACCCAACCCACCAGCCAGTTATCCCCTCAGTCATTCCCATTGCTTCCCTTTTTTCGGGCGTTATCATGCACGACTCAATGAGTTCTGCAACTCCTAGTTTGTCGTGCATCTCTGTCGATTGACGGCTGCTCTGTACATACTCATAAGCAGCCTTCTCAAGCTCTGGAATTGATATGCGGTCTTCTTGGTGGTCAATGACAGCCGCTCCTGATTCGTCGGCAATCACAGATGCCCAGCCAAATGCCAGTTGCTGCTCTGTTGCCAGCTTACTGATTGGGACAGCTACGGACCAAGACTTTGATACGGCTGGCTCAAAGTTGGCGATGGAATAATCTTCAGACTCTAACCACGCCTTGGCCTGTGCGGGAGTCCATGTGGAAGCATCGAAGCGTATACTCTGCACTGCAAGTTGATCGCGTGACTTCAGTCGGCCCATAAGTAAGGCAACACCTGTCGGCAAGCCCTCGGTTCTTCGTTTGAATGTATCGTCAAGAAACAAGGCAGGATCTTTTTGCCTCGCTGCATGTTCACCTTCGAAGGGCACATTCGTTTATGCACAGAAACCCGATAAGATTTCAAGTCATATATTTCAAGTCCCTGAAATGACTCCAACGCAACCTAGATTGACTCGTCTGGTTCCTCTTCAACTACATCAACGTCAACTGCCTCTTGTCCGGGGATGTCAAACGGCATGAAGTCACTATCACCCTCGCCTATGCTTAGAACACTCGGTGCATCAGAATCCTTCGTCGGCAAGCCAGCCATTTCTCTGACGTGTTGCTCTAGGCTTTCATCTGGCACAAGCACTCCTGCCGCTGTAGCTTGAGCAATGAAGCTGCCCAGCTGTGCAAGGTCCGGTGTCTCCATATCCCCATGAGACAGCTTAGGATAGTCGGCCTCATCAATCCCATTGTATGCGCATAGCTTAGGAATCGCGTTGCGGTTGATGATGTCAACTATTGAGTCAAGCATGGCACCGATAGACATTGCCAGGATATTGGTCTTAGCGTCAGCCAATGCCCAAGACCCAACCGAGTCCTGACCAAGCAAGAGCATCTCGCTAAGAAAGCTCATCATAATCCGCGATTCATATCTCTTGATTATAGCGTCAACATCAATCGGTCTACGTCCACCACTAGACAGCAAGGCCAGTTTATATCCTGTCGCCGAACCGTCCAAAGAAACTTCACTCGGCAGAACCACCCCTTCGTAAGCATCGCGCTTTATTTTTTGAACCATATTTTCCATATTGGTCCTGATAGACTTTTGTGCTGCACTTGCGTTAGGGTGCATGATTTCAGGCGGAACCTGCATGATTGGCAACCCGGCAAGGTCTCGCTCAACCCCGATGGCTTCAATGCTTTGAATCCTCTTCAGGTAATAATAGCTCTTGTACGCACCCCTTAATAGGCTCCTGCCTTCTGGGTTGTTCTTATGCGTGCGAGTTCTAAACAACAGGGCTTTCTCGATTGGAATGTACCGCATAAGATAGGCTGGTGCAGGACGTTGCCACATGCCCAGGATTGTTCCGTCTTCATCAAGGTCCCAACGGTCAAGGCTGTCTTGCCCTCTTATAGCAAGAGACCTCCAACCCACTCGGCCATCATCATACTTGCTTTCGAAATAGCGGTTGTCTACGCTGCCTCTTCGGTACTTGTAATTGACCTCGAAGAATGCCCAGCCATAGATACACATCGTCATCACTTCAGAGATGAAATCTGCCCAAGTGTTATCCATGTCTTGACGACACTCGTCTACAAACTCGGCAGCAAACTCAGCTGATTCTGTGGGCTCTGAAGCGCTGATGCTCCAATCAACCTGCTTGACCATCATCTCAAGCAAGTACATTGCAGCGCTTATGCTTGCGTCATTGTCTGACATCTCACGATAGATCTGTGCAGCCTTACTGCCTGATAACTGCGGCAGCCATTCCTCAAGCACCCTGCCGTCTCTTGAAACGATAAGCCCTGATGCTCCTGATTCTGCCAATATTGGTTGTTTAGCTCTTCCCATTTTCCTTATCTCCCTAGATGACAGGTGCAACTGTGCATCTGCAATTTACCGTTTCGCCTATTGGTGCAGCTGGATCGCCTGGATACCGTAAAGATACACCCGTGGTTTTATTCCTGAACTTCTGCCCAACCTTGATTGTTTCGCCATTCATCTTATTGTGTTTCCTGGCCCCGCTCCTGTCGTCGTTATAGGCTAACCATTCGATCACCTTTACACCTGTGGCTTTATAGCCCTCATAGGTTCCACTGTTCTGTGCTTGCGTGAGCTCTGTCCTTGCTATCATCGCCGCTCGTTTGTCACTAAACATGAACTCATCTTCAAAGGCTTTTGCTCTGATTCTGCGTGACAACTCCCCCACGCTGGGTTGTGGGATTTCGGTCAAGGCTTCAATGACTAATTCATTAACCTGCAGGTTCACCTTGCGTTGAGTGTCTATGATTATGTCGTGCGCTCTTCTGATCACACCGTCTTCATGTTTGCGCCAAAACCACTTGATGTTGGTGCCCTTGCCTCTCGTCGCATCTTCAACCGCTTGACCCGGAACGATGACACTACCGGCAGCCATGTTTGCAGAATCACCGGCTTCTCTTGCCCCGTATAGATTCATTATGGTTGCAAGCTGTTCTTCAAAGTACTCGTCTTTTGTCTGCTGCTTCTTGAGCTGTCCCTTGACCGCTTCAAGTGCAAGCCTCTGCCGATACCTTCGATAACTGTTGAGCCATTTCATCAAGGCTTTTTCAAACGCCTTAGCACGCGCCTCTCTTTGTTTCCTACGCTGCCCTAGCAACCTGGGGTTAGCTCTTGCCATTGTCTTTATCCTTTGGGCTATAAGCACAGATGATGCAGTCATGATTCTCAGTCAGAGGCACAAGGGGATGCTTTGAGCACTTCACCCCTTTAGGTACAAACACACCGAAGTCATGCAGTTCAGAATCAGCACGGGCGTCGTCATAGCAGTCATCACAATCCCTGCAGACGTTGCCGTGCTTACAGATGAAGTTCATCACAGCCACACATCTCCCCGGTAGTTTGTAGACGGGTTGATTTCAAGAGCAACAGTTCTATGCTTAAGCATCAGCTCAGTGAATGCCCACACAAGGGCATCTAATCGATTAGGGCTAGGCATGTTCGAGTTAGGGACCCAGGAGCAAAGCTCATCTTCTAGGTCCTTGAACAAACCCACATGGCTAATGCGCTTTTGCTCATACAATGCGCTAACGGGTTCAGCTCTTGCTTGCTTGTTTCTTGAGGCATGGATGCCGAGGTATGCAACACTGCTGTCTACTGTTCTTATTGTGGCCTCAACCATATCCCCACCTTGATTCGTCTCAGCTACAATGCGATCGGCTTGCCATCGGTGATAGGCATCAACAGCAACCTTAGCCCATTGAGAAGGGCTTACATGACAGGTCAGGTCTTCAAGCAAATAGCCGACCTGGTTTGCATCGATGCCGGCAACTACAATCCCAGTATCGTCTGAGGTCTGCTTGCTTGTGGTCGCTGGGTCTATCGCCACCACGATTCTCTGTAGCCCACTAGGAACATCAAAGCATCTTGTGTCGTCTAGAGCTTGCCTTGTCCATAATGCACCCGGCATCTCGTCTAATAGTTCAGCGTGCAGTTCTTGCCTACCTAATGTGGTTCCTTCGTATTTGTGCAGGATGTTATCGAGCCAAGCTCTAGCCACGTTTGCTTTATTCTCAAAGGTTGACCCGTGAGTGACTACACAATGGGGGTGCTTTATTAGGTCTCTGATTAGCCTCGAAGGCTTAGGCGTGGTCGTCACAACAGCTCTAGGGTCATTGCCTACTCGCAACCCAAATTGCAGTTGGTCCCAAGCATCTGGGAAACGCCATGCACATAATTCATCTGCCCATGCAGTGTCGTGTTCAGGACCACGCAGCATCTCAGGCTCATCCGCTGAATAGGTGGTGGCTATTGCACCAGTGTGAAACGTGACACGTCTTTTGCTCGGCTCGTAAACAGGACGCTGCTCAGGAGGGAACACACTAAGGATTCCGCTGCGGCCCTCGACCATCACATCTCTGCAGTCAGCTGATGTCCTGCCCACTAGAGCAACTCTTTTGACTCCTTGTTCCACTCTGCTGCGCACCCACTCTGCACCCGTTCTAGTCTTGCCCCAACCTCTGCCCGCTTTGACTAGCCAATAGCGCCAGTGCCCTTTTGGAGGCAGTTGATTCTTGCGAGCCCAGAAGGTCCATTCATGTAGAACTAGGTCCGCCTCCTGTTCCGTCAATGTCGATATCGCCTGTGTCCTCTTGGAGTCTGGAAGCAATGCCATCCAGTAGGCTTTTGAGTTTGTCTCTTGAACTTCTGTCATCAACTTCAACCTCGGCTTTGACTTCAAGTCTGTGCTTGTCATTCCTTGACCACCTATCCGGGTGTCTTCTCTCAAGCATCCATGCAGAGGCTTGCCATTGCTTCTCTGCTGCCCTTTGTACGATGGCTACGTTCCTAACCTCTGCTTCTGCTTCAGCCTCTTCTAGTCCCTTGAGGAAGTGATAATAAACGCAATTCTCATTGCCCTTGGATTCTGACTGTTTGCCCTTGCTCACCCAGTTGCGCAATGTCGTGCTGCATATCCCTGCAAACTGACAGGCTACCTCTTTGTAGTTACCTGCCCTGATGGCTTGATAGATTCTCTTTTGAACCTTTGGGTTTAGCTTGCTAGGTGACACGGGCTTGGCCTCCTGTTTTCTTGCTCTCTATGATAACCACTGCCGTCTCACCTCAAGCGCAATCCGCTGCATCATAAACGGCGGAACGCTCATGCCCATAAGCCATTTCGCCTTTGCTGATGGGCCATCGGGCCAAATCATATCCCCTGGAAAAGTAGAACAAGCGTGCCACTCGCATAAACACAGATTCCGCGGCTCTGTCGGGTGCATTGCGTCATCAACGTGGGCCGTCAGTGTTGGTGCCGGCCGACGATTAGATAGCTTTACTTTTGTAAAATACATACCCCGCGGGTGTACGCTTCCGAGGCTTTTTCCTTGAGCACATCGCGGCCAAAACCTCAACAGGCAAGGATATAGTCCTATGCCTTTCTCGTGCTGATGCTCCTTTAGTGACTCCCACTCTGAAACCTCCCCAAAGGTAATCGGCTTTTCTTTGAAATCAAGCCTGATTGCGGGTCTTTGGGTGTCCTTTCTCCGGGACACGAAAAAGACCCTCTGCCGAGCTTGGGGTACCCCCATTTGAGCTGCATTCAATTTGAACACTTGCGTGGTGTAGCCAGCAGAATCAAGCTCTTTGAGTATCTCCTTAACATAACCTTTTGCTTTCCCCTGAATGACGCCAACCACATTTTCCGAGATTATTATCTTAGGTTGTAGCCTTTTTGCGAGGGCTATAAACTCAAAGAACAGATCATCAAGACGCTGATGGGCCTGCCCTTCATCGAATTTCTTTTTCCGACCCCAGTCTTTTTCTCTGTTTCCTGCTATTGAAAATGAAGTGCAGGGGGGCGAGCCATCAAGGATATCGAGCTCAAATAATTCGCTCGGGAGGTCCTTGTCTATCATATCCCTAATCGAGCAAACAAAAGGGTGTTTAGGTTTATGGTTTGCATTATAGACTGCGAATACTTTTGGATCTATTTCGTTGCACCCGATGACATCAAAGCCCGCTAGCTTGTAACCCATGGTTGACCCACCAGCACAAGAGAAACACGAAAACACGGTACCCGCATCTTTGGGCATATAAGCATCTGCTAAGTTCCACAGGCCGGTTATTTTTTCAGGGATCTTCACTTTTCCTCTGTCCACTCAAATGCACACCGAGGGCACTTGTGGTCAAAGTTTTCAAACTCACCCAAATTCAACTCGCCGCCATCTTTCGCTGTGTACTCTTTTGAGACCTCGGTCAGTAGCTGCTCAAGATCGGTCGGCTTATATCCCGTGCCCTCTAACCCGCAAGACTCATTGAGCTCAGTGAGAAGGGAAGCAAGGGCACTCTCGTCATAGCTAGCCATGTCGTTGGTGCGATTGTCAGCAAGCATAATTCTGTTCGCGTGCTCTTCCTCAACATCAACCCAGGCAACAGGGATAACCGAGGCTCCTGCCTCCTTTGCTGCTTTCCACCGATGGTTACCTGCTAAGATAAACCCGGTTGACCTCTGAGCTATCACCGCTCCATAGAACCCATTCGCCTCAATAGACTCCTTGATTGCTCCCGTATCGCCTGTCCTCGGATTCCTTGGATGAGCTTTCAGCTTTCCAATCTCTACCTCTTCAAATTCCTGCTCTATAAGCACTTCATGACCTCCCTTCTGGATTCATCGCCTTCTCAACTCTTGCCCTGATGATGTCGCAATACTCGGGTGATATCTCAGCCGCTATAACTTTGAACCCTTCACGCTCTGCTGCAACTAGAGTTGTCCCACTGCCTCCAAACGGCTCAAGCACAACTGCATTCTGTGGAGTGACTAATCTAAGCAGCCATCTCATCAGCTTGGTAGGCTTGACCGTAGGGTGATAGTTCTTGACCTCGCTGGCTGTCCTTCCTGCCCCTGCTCTTGGGTTCTCAAGTCCTGCTGTATCTTCATTCCTTGCAACTGCATCAGCGCCAGACATCCCAGGCAATTCATCACAGCCCTCTTCACGCTCACCCCTTGACGGCTTAGGGCAGTAGTAAATGTTTGCTGGCCATCGGCCGAGGTCGGACATCTGCACAGCCTCGGTCGGGCCGCGGTGCGGCCCGTGCAGCGTCGATGCTCCGCGCCGGATGTCCTCGTGCTTCTCAGCCGGCCCAGGCCAAGACTCATCGCCATAAGCAATCCGGGTTGCATCAATGTTGAGTCCACCCGTGCCCCACTTCAAGACATTCTCTGCAACTGTTCCTTCTAGCGGTTTACGTGCAAGTACAGCAGGCTCAAAGCTAGGCTTGAGCGCTGTGCCCCAGCCTGACCAGGCCTTAGCGTCATCGGTTGAGGGCTTTGTCAGGTCCGGGTTGCGTTGCAGGGTCCACGCGGCTGGGGATGCCTGGTCTTTGCGGTAGTTTGGATTCTCCCCCACGATCTCCCGCTCAGCCCCATGCTTCGCATCAATCGCCTTGCTAACATCCAAACTCTTCGGGAATCCTTGCCATTGTAACCAGCCTATCTGGTCTCTGATTTCAAACCCAGCGTCTTCAATCGCTACAGTCAATCGATGCACTGTCCTAGTTGCTGCAAAGGCTATCAGATGACCACCGGGCTTAAGCACTCGCAATGCCTCTTGCGCAAACTCATCACCAGGTACAGCAACATCCCAATTCTTACCCATGAACCCAATGCCATAAGGAGGGTCAGTCACAACAGCATCAACGCTATTAGGCTCTAGGCTTCTCATCAGCGCAAGGCAATCAACACAGTGCAACCTATGTTGACCTAGCTTCACAACCTCGCCTTGCTTAGTCCTTGCCTCTATGCGCTCAGGGATTGCGTCAAGGGCTTCATTCTCTGCATCCCTCTCGTCTTGGCTCTGGCTTGGCTCTGGCTCTGGTGATACTTCAGTTAGCAGCTGCTCAAGGTCTTCAGGCTTGTAGCCTGTTCCCTCAAGACCACAAGACTCATTCAACTCTGCAAGTAGACTTGCAAGCTGGCTTTCATCATAGCTCGCAACATCATTAGTTCTATTGTCAGCTAGAAGGATTCTCAAAGCATGGTCGTCATCTACATCAACCCAAGCAACTGGAACCTTGTCCTTGCCTTCTGCCTTTGCAGCCTTCCATCTGTGATTACCTGCTAAGATTCGGCCTGTTGACCTCTGGGCTACGATTGCACCGAAGAATCCGTTGACGTTTATGCTCTCGCCAATTAGGTCGATGTCTCCATTTCTAGGGTTGCCAGGATGCATTTTTAGCTTCCCAATTTCAACTTGTTCAAACTTCTGCTCTAGCTCCATTTTTTATTGCCGCCACTTTCAAGCATAGGCACTTACCCTGCTTGCACCCTATTGTACCTGAATTCACCTGGGGCACTGTACCAAAAAACACCCGAAAAACTCAACTACAGGTTTTCAGCAACTACACAAAATGGTCAACAGCTAATCCCGGAAACGTCTCTCACGTCTCTCACGTCAATTCTGTTTTCGTCTGCTGGGGAGCCTCTGGCAGACGGTTTATAATTGCCCCGACTAAATTTGCCCGTTTTTAGTCGGAACAACTTCAGCCCCAACAGCTGTGATATAATTCCGCAGGGGATACCGTTCGTCTCTCATCGTCTCTCACTGATTAGTGCTTGCATATCTGCCCGGGTCTCTTAATTCCCTCGCTCCTATGAATCATCCATGTTTCACGTGAAACGCCATAGGCCAGGGTTGACAATAGAAACATTAGCTCTTCAGCCGTCTCAAGCCCCGCAATCCTGGTTGCTCGTTTGACCTCTTCGCCCAATCGTCTCAATAAGAGCTTGTCTTGATGCCTCCGCATAAACTCTGGGTCTGTCGCGCCTCCGCCTTGCTGCTTCTTTTTCGGGGCACGGCCGTCTGCGGTTCCCCACCTCACGCCATCATAATCGATAACCCTTCCATAACCTTCGTGGGGATGTTTCCACTCGTCTGACCAATCTTTGCTAATTCCCATTTTTCTTGCCTCCACAAAATGCTGATAAATGTCTGATAGTTGGGGCACTATACGTGCCGAAGTTCTCGATTGAGTCCCACTTCATGCACAGTCTGCAGTGCCGGCGATCGGCTTCATAGTTCTCGGCAACTTCGTCGATCCCTATTCCGTATGCTCTGAGTCTGTTCGCTGCTTGCCGATACCTTGCAGGATAGGGCTTTTCGCTGCTAAGCAGTATTTTCAACTTGCCGGCATTCATCCCGAATCTTTTTGCGACTTGATATTGGGGCAGGTCTGAATTCGCTGCCCAGTATTTTCTTATCCGGTCCCTAAGCTCAATCATGTCTGCAAGTGTGAGTTCTGCCTTTATTTTTCGCATCTGGTCTGCACCTGTTTCCAATACCACTGCTCCTCTTTGTCACCTTCTGCATAGATGTCATGCTTAGCGTATTCCCTAGGGCATCTTATGGAGCCCGCAAGAATCTTGCTGATGACACTCAAGCACACGCTTGCAATTTCTGGCTCTGTAGTTCTATCACCCCTGATTTCCCTCGGTGCTGGTGGATGTCCGGCGCTGTAGCCGTCAGCTCTATAATCCTGCACCCAGGCATCATACGCCTCAGAATCCCCTGTGCTGCGATCAAAGCGCTTGGAGGCATCGATACTCCTCTCAACAGCGATCGAAGACCTAAGCCTTGACCAGTTAGCCCCCAGGTCGTTGTCAGCACAGCGCTTGACAGCGGCATCAAGGATTGGCCGGCTAATACTCAATTCATACAATCTTCTGACCCATCTGTCTTTTGTGTGGTTCGGAACATTGCCGCTAAAAAACTCGCAGTATTCTTGAATTGCATCTATTGCCTGATTCCTCGTAATCATTTCGCACCCTTGCCCTTTGCCTCAGCTGCCCAGTCTGCCGGTGCTTCCTTGGGTGAAAATACTCCATCGTGGATTTTGGTAATGTTGTCTTCCTTGCATAGATTGCTTATTCCCCATTTGCAGGGCACTTGCCCGTGCTGATATTGCGCCTTCGCTATTATGAGATAGGCCCTGAAGGCCTCGGCCTCAATTCCATCGACCGAGTCTGGCCCATGGATTTCCCTGAGTGTATCGATTGCCTTCATGATGTTCCACCTGACGTTTTTCGTGACAGCTGAACAAGAGGAAAAAGGAGGAGCCATGAATTCGTTAAACCACGTTATAATCTCCCTAGGGTAATCATCTCCCTGAGTCTCTGGTATTGGTTTTGGTATTGGATTTGGAATAGGAGTAGGAGTTGGAGTAGGAGCATTGCGAATTTTAGAAACTGCATTGCGCTTTTTCAATTCCGCATTGCCAATCTCAGATTCCGCATTGCGGATTTTAGATTTCGCATTCCCCCTGTCCCATCTGTTTTGAGCATTGGCTTTTGCTGACGCGCTGCGTTGCTTGCTCTTAGCTACCCATGGCTGCCACTCATCCCAGTCATTTATTGCATACCCCTCGGGTGTTTCAACTATCAGCCGATGCTTGATTAGCATCTCTGAAAACTTGCCAGGTGTACCGTCCCAGTCACCCATCAGCTCAAAGTCCTCCCTAGTATGATCGCCGGTAAATTCCCCCTCTGACTTATGCATTGCAGCATAAACCCAGATTTTCATCAGGCTGCAAAGTGGGCAAGATGCCTTGTCAAACTCTGCCCCGAATCTCTTTATTTTGATGTTATCGAAAAAGCCTCTATGAAATCTTAGATCTTCTTTTGCCATTCTATTCCCCTTGTGCTTGCCCAGCTTATTATTTTCTAGCGACCACGCTCTTTAGAGCACGGCCCTTTTTTGTTAATACGATGCCACGAGAGGCACCCGGTACTTTTCTTAGATATCCCTTCAGTTCAAGATACTGCACAAAACACTGAGGGCTTGTGCCCACTGCATTCTCTGCGTCCTTCATCTCTTGCAATGTCGGAGGGATGCCAACCGCGTCCCATAGCTCCATCATCGTCTTGAAAAAACCTTTCTGCATCTCTGTTAAGTCTTGCCCTATTCTTGCCATGATTTCCACCCTGCAGCCTATCTCACCCACTTCTTGAGCAAATGAATCTTGCTGCCAAATAATGTCCTTATCATTGACTCCGCAGATGTCTGCAACTTCGTCAATCACTGCTTTGAAACATCCTACGAGATTGTCATAGTCTCGGATGAATCTCCTCTTGGGAACAATGCGTGTCAGCTTCAAGCTGATAGGTCCGGTGATTGCCGGCCGTCCTGAAACTAACCACGCATTGCGAGTCGCTTGCCTTTGCTTTTTCTTCCTTCTTGCCTTGCTTGCCCAGTGTTCTCTTTTGTTAGACTCGCTGACAAGAAGCGCTTTAACAAGCAACTTATGATTCATGCTCAAAATGGTATATCATCATCCGCTAATGGTTTAGCTTTTGCCTCAAATAAATTAGCTGTTGCCCTTCCTGGGCTTGCGTACTTGTCTGCATGGCTTGCGGCTTGATGATCAACATCATCCCGACCACCCAAGAAGGTTACACGGTCTGCAACTATCTCAGTGGTGTAGCGCTTGTTCCCTTCCTTGTCTTCCCAGTCGCGGGTTTGCAGTCTTCCTTCAACGTGGCAAGACCTGCCCTTTTTCAGATACTCGCCACAATGCTCGGCTGACTTACCCCAAACAACGATTCGGTGCCATTCGGTTCGCTCTTGGCGTTCACCGCTTTGCTTACTGTTCCAAACCTCGGTAGTTGCAATCCTGAAATTGCAAACAGGAGAGGACCCCGCTTGCCTTAGTTCTGGGTCTGCACCCAGGTTACCAATCAAGAATACTTTGTTAATGCTTGCCATCTCTTATGCCTCCTTGTTGCCGTCTTCAGTCGGCATCATTTCTTCGCCTTCCATTATGTTGTCCAGGTCATTCTCTGCATGGGGCCATCCTTGTACATTTCTGCTCTTTACCCCAAACCCGTCAGGTGCCCATATTTCTTCGGCCTTTATAAAACAATCGCCATCGTGAACAATCCGGGCGTCTTCAAACTCTTCGTCCTTGAACCAAATATAACTCAATCCAAATCTGCGGCTGTAAAGATCTAAACCACGCCGGTTTATTTCTTTGCAGATAACACACGACTCAACCCCTTTCATTTTGCAACCCCTTCTCCATTGTATCAAACAACTCTTGAGCATGTAGCAGGGCATCAACCGCGTCTGCATCTGTATTGATTTCAATCGTATCGAACCCAGAAAAAGACTCAGATACAGCACCATCATCAAACATCTGTTGTGCGGCTTGTCTCAACTCGTCAATGTGAGTGAACGCGATTGCTGGGGTGATATCGTCTGAGCCTACCAGCTGCCTTGCCTGCTGCAACCTAGATTGACCACCTGTTTCTTCCGTCTCAAAGCAATCCGCAAAGGCACCGTAATCTAAAGGCAGAGTTGCCGGGAGCTTACCTGTTCTGTCTCCTGCTTCGAAGTCATTCGAATTCTGGCACCTAAGGATTCTCTCATACTTGCCGTCTTCATTTTGGGCAATGTCTGCGAATAGAATGACATCGCTCAAGCCTAGGATAAAGTTGCGTTGCTTGTTAGGCAGAGAAGGAATCTTCTTGGTGTACTTTTTCCCTAGATAATTCTCGACTTCTTTTTCAATCGTGTGACTGATAAACCAAACACCTAAGCCCATGTTGGTGAGCTTGCTAAATACTCGCTTGAATTCTCCGTCAACTAATGACCATCCTTTTCCGAATGGTAAGTCTGACTCATGTGTTGCTTTGTTTGCTGTCAGCACATGCTCTCGACAAAACTGGACTAGGTTGTCAATCGTGTCTATGGCGATGGTTTTGAATTCATGGTCCTTCTTGCTTATTGCTTTTGCTACTTCAAGAAATCCAGTCCATGAATCCACCGGCTGAATGAACCCACTGATGTGGTCGTGTCCTCCCTCTGTTGCAATGATGAGCATGTCATCAATCTTGCTTAGTGTTGTGGTCTTGCCGATCTTTGGTGGTCCGTGCATCGTCACACGTAATTTTGCAACGTCGATTGTTGATGTTGTTTTCTTGGTTGGTAGTTTCATTTTCTGTTCTCCTTGTGCTTGCCGTTTGTCTTGATACATAAACCCGGTATCATAAAGCCCCTCTAGGCCGTATTGTTTCATACTTCTTTTTT
>Ga0115002_10004306_pt1 | contig 17283 bp, 15 predicted proteins | sample ArcticOcean_MG_C_8_FD_89576 | JGI IMG/M metagenome (GOLD analysis project Ga0115002, IMG submission 89576) | Marine microbial communities from western Arctic Ocean - ArcticOcean_MG_CB11_86 | ecosystem: Environmental > Aquatic > Marine > Oceanic | place: Arctic Ocean: Canada Basin | collected... | reverse complement strand
TTTTCTTATACTTTTCCCTTGTAGACCTGAAATAACCACTTCGCTTCTTTCCCTGTATTATCCACCATGCAGCGTCCCTGAATTTCATTTATCGGCTTAATTCAAGAAAATCAATGAAGTCAGTTATCATCATTGAAGACGAGAAAATCCTTCGAGAACTCATTGCCCGGATTGTTGAATCCATTCCCACATTAGAAGTTATCGCTAAAACAGGAGATGGCGCGATAGGCTTTAAACTTTGTCTTCAGCATAAACCAGATCTTGTTATCTTAGACATCATGCTGCCCAGTCTGAATGGCGTTGAAATTCTAAAACGGTTAAAAGCAGAAAAGCCTCAGAGTAACATCCTGGTCTTCTCTGGTATGCAATCTCCCGCTTTGGTTAAACAGATAATGGAAACGGGAATCAATGGCTACCTGGAAAAGGACACAGATTTAGATGAGCTGGAAAAAGCAATTAGATTAATTTCAAATGGTGATAGTTATTATGGGCAGCGTATAATGGAAACGGTAAGAGACATAATGTACAATCCACGTGAAGACCGCTCATTGGCTTCATTGACATCCCGAGAACGTGAAATTATTCAACTCGTCGCTGAAAGCCACTCGACTAAAGAAATCGCCGCTAAACTTAATATCAGTACAAAAACAGCAGAAACACATCGCGCTAATATTATGAAAAAATTAGATATTCACGATATTGCCGGCTTAACCCGTTTCGCCATCTCCCATCGATTGGTAGACGCTGTAGAAACTATTAACTGAGAGCTGAGAGGAAAAAAATGAATCTTCGTCTTCGTCCTAATCTTCATTGAGGGGTAGACTTTTAATGTAAGGCTGAACCTAAAGATTGCTGGAGAGTATTAACCAAAGTTTCTGAAGTATACGGCTTATAAAGGAAATCTTTTATCCCGAGTGCTTTCAACTCGCTGATTTTATTTTTCTCTCCTTGTCCGGTTGAAACAATCACTTTTATCTCCGGATTCAATTTTTTCAATATGCGCACCAGGGCCACGCCATCCAAATGTGGCATGCTAATGTCAGTAATAACTGCTTTAACTTTATTTTCTCTCTTCACATATAGAGCTAATGCTTCCGTTCCATCTTTTGCGTCTAATACCTTATACCTTTGAAATCCCAATGCCTTCTGAGTCGCGATCCGAATATTAGGATTGTCGTCGACGATTAAGATGAGTTCACCCTTGGCGAAGGGTAGCGGTGTGTTTTTCTTTTCTCTAACCTGACTGAACCTTGATCGGTCGGCCGGGAAATAAACCTGAAAAGTAATGCCCTCGCCTATTTTACTTTCTACGGAAATAAACCCTCCATGACTGTGTACGATCCCATGTGAAGTGGATAAACCGAGACCAGTTCCCGCCCCTTCACTTTTCGTCGTATAAAAAGGCGTAAATATATCCTTCATTATTTCTTTTGTCATTCCTTCGCCGGTATCTCTCACCTTTATTCCAACATAAGCACCCTGTTTCACGTCTGACGACATGATGACGTAGGTATGGTCGAATGAGATATTCGCAGCTTCCAAGAAAAGATCCCCACCACGGGGCATGGCATCTCTGGCATTGATACAAAGATTGAGAAGAACTTGATGTACTTGGGTAGGATCACCGTTGATAAGCCATAGATCATTCGGAAGGTTATATTTTACATTTATATTTGTGGGGAAAGTCTCTTTAACGATTTTTACCATGTCATTTAATACATGTTTGGGCTGTAACAATATATGCTCATCACCCTGAACACCGCGCGCAAATGAAAGTAATTGATTAACTACCGAACCCGCGCGTTTGGAACTGCTTTTAATCATCGATAGCAATTCCTCGCTCTTCTCATCCAAACAATTTCTTAATAAAATATCAGCTGACAATGTAATCGGCGCGAGGAGATTATTGAGATCATGTGCTATTCCACCCGCTAAACTGCCAATGCCTTCCATTCTCTGGGACCTTAAGTATTGTGCTTCAAGTTGCCTCTTTTCCGTCTTGTCCGTATTGATTAAAAGTATGGATTGAGGCGATCCCCATTCATCACAAAGCAGGGTCTTTTGACTATCAACGACGACGATCAAGCCATCTTTTGTTCTGTGTTTTAATTCGCCCTGCCACTCCCCATTTTCCAGCAATGTCTTCTCTACATCAATTAGCTTCGCGTTTTCCTCCCCTGATAAAAGTTCATGGGCCGGTTTTCCCGCGGCTTCTTCCGCGGTATAGCCATAAAGAAGTTCAGCAGCTTGATTCCAATACAATATACGGTCTCCAAGATCGTGAATAATAATCGCATCTTGTGCCAATTCATAAAAATCAACACTCTGATGATTATCCACACACGCCCGCCCGGGAATCGTTATATCCATTTGTTTTGGCAGGGTTTCAATCAATGGCTCTTCACTTTGCATCCGCATATTTGTATATAAATAATATCAGGGATATAGTCGGCTGACGCGGGCAGTTTTTTAGAGTAGAGATGGCTTTCGTTTCTTTTTCTGACCCTGAATGAAAAAATAATAGGATGCGGTGATAATCTCTTATTGCTAAGCTGGGCGAGAAATCCGCTGCGCTGGTTTTATACAATTTTTTTTTAATTCAGCGTTAATATCCCATCAATGAGAATAAGGAATTCCAGACAGAAAGAGAAAACGACTCATACCTGAATTGATAGATTTCCTTTTCCCTCCACTTACGCAGAAGCCGCTTAAGCACTTAACAAAAAAGAGAAACCAGAAATTAAATTCCATTTAGGTAGTAGAAAGTAATAAAGAATAATCGTTGTTTTATTTTTGTATTTAACGGGTGCTAAACTTTTTCATATTTTTTTTACAATATACCGCACCGTGTACGCGAATTGTGAATAAGTATTTTATGGGAAAGCGAACATGCGGGAATGAGTAAATGCGTATAAGCGTAAATAAGGGACATGCTAATAGTTTTAGCATGCTGTATCCTATACTAATCCTGTCATCCAGCATTCCGGTCTTCTGGCTCTCCCACTCTCCGGCCTTCCCGACTTCCGGCTTTCCGACTAAGCACTCATAATTTCCCGAACGACAGCTATCACATCATCATAAATAGGTGCACTTGTGGCAATAACCCCTCTATTTCCCTTTAAAGTATTGCCTCTGGTAAAATCAAGTGGTCTGCCCTCCACGTCAGAAACTCTACCCCCCGCTTCTTCGATGATAATGACACCAGCGGCGTGATCCCATATCTTTTCCTCATAACCGCGACTTGCGGGCAGTCTGAGATAGATTGAGGCATCGCCGCGTGCCACGACTGCATATTTACATTGACTGTCTATGCGAATAGGCGTGGCTGTAATTCCCAAACGATCGGAGATCTGTGCGGCTTTACCATGTGAGGAATGCCCGGAATCCCTGGATTCACAGACTTTAGTCTCGGATGGATTATCGATCTCAGAGACTTTAACTGATAATTCACCCGGAGCCTCTAAACTCCGTGAAACCACACCCTCACCGCGAACCGCGAGGTATAAGCAACCGACAGAACTTTCGGGATCGGTAAAATCATTGCCGAGATTGGGACAGCCAAGAATTCCCAGCACTATTTTTCCATTCTCTATCAACGCAAGCGCGACGGCATATTGCCCATTGCGTAAATAGCCTTTAGTACCGTCGATGGGATCAAGCACCCACTGCCTCCCTACTCCCTGTCCGATATAATTACCTCTCTGAATCGCATTGACTATTTCATCTTCCGTTAAGCTGGGAGATACTTGTTGGACTTGCCGGTACACACTCTCCCTTAAGGGTGTATTTTCCAACGAGAGCAATTCTGCAGCGTCCTCTTCCGCGATGAACGGATCTTTGGGGAAATGTTTATAGAGCTCATCTATGATGACTGCCTGGGATCCAAAATCAGCAATCGTAACCGGTGATTTGTCTTCTTTTAACATCGCATCGTCCGAAATCATCGATCGGCGCACACTCTGACATAATTTACAGGCTTTCAGCACCGCTTGCACGGCTATCTCTTTTTCCAGGGAATATGACATAATCTATAACGCTGTGTTGAAGTATCTTTATCCCCTGCCTGCAAATTAATAATTTAATTTATCTGCCTCATTTCCGTATCATGTGAGTGTATTCTGTCTATTCCGATTTCCAGATTGTAATTTAACCGCAGTTGGAATTTAACTTTATATATATGACCCTTTCAGCAAACCTGGGGATACAGGGAACGATCTAGGCGCATGTTTAAATCCATACAACCCAATCTTCTATCTTTCGACATCGAATGGGTGCCCGACCCCTTGGCCGGTGAAATTCTCCACAATATAAAACACAATCCCCCTCAGAGCTACCTCGATTCGTTTCAGGCTCTTTGGAAGGATGCTGGGGCTGACAGTGAGACCCCCCAACCCTATATTAAAACGGCCTTATGTCAGATTGTGTCGATTGCCGGTATTTTTCGCGAAGGGCTGGGTAATAATGTTAACTTAAAGCTCATCTCCTTACCCGCAGATCCCGAAGACAAAGATAAATGGACAGAGAAACATATCATTTCTACTTTCCTCAAAGCGGTAGGAACCCGCAAACCGCAATTAGTAGGATACAATTCCCTCAACGCGGATGTGCCGATCATAGTTGAACGATCCATTATTCACGGACTTCATGGTTTTGGATTTGCACAAAGACCGGAAAAACCTTGGGAGGGCGTTGATTATTTCAGTGCTCACAACGATTATAATATCGATTTAGCACCCATCCTTGGTAAGTGGGCAAATACCCCGAAGCTCACTGAAATTGCCTCATTGAGTGGGATTCCGGGAAAAATTGACGTTTCCGGTGAGTCGGTAGCTAAGCTTTGGCTCGATGATAAGTTAAAGGAAATAGTAAATTATAACGAGTTCGACGCATTTACCACCCATCTCCTTTGGGCGCGCATGGCTCATTTTGCTGATCTATTATCGGATGCTCAATATGAGAAAGAACAGATGCTCGTTCGCAATCTCTTAGAGAGTGAAATCAATGAAGGCCGCGAACATTTAAAACGTTTTGTCAATGAATGGGACCGCCTTTCCGAGATCATTAAACAGCGAAATTAACTTCTAAGATAAGTAAAATAATCTTCGTCTTCGTTTGCCTCTTCGTCTTCGTCTAAAAATTCTTTATGCAATTATTAATCAAAATTTAATAGCCGAAGCCAAAGATCATCGTGAACCGTTTTTATTTTAATGCGCATTGTGCACATTCTGATTTCTTCAGGTTTTTAAGCATCGCTATTGTATTTTTATTATTTTCACCATCCATCTTCTGTTACGCGAACGAATCCAATGTCGCTTTTTCCCCAGACGATAGTGTAACCGAGATGGTTTCAACTGTCGGTCAGCTCGCTCATCAGGGGTTGGCTTGGTTGGATTGGGTGGTAGTCGCCTGTTACGTCGGCGGAGTCCTCACCCTCGGGTGGTACTATTCGCGAAAGCAGTCAAGTACGGGAGAATATTTTGTTGGATCCATGCATATGCCACCCTGGCTCATCGGGATATCTATTTATGCTACATTGTTAAGTACTATTTCCTACCTCGCCCAACCGGGTGAAGTCATTAAACACGGTCCATCTTTTATTTTAGGTGCTTTGGTTTCTATCGTTCTCTCCTACTTCATTGTCGGCTATGGGCTGATTCCGTTAATCATGAAACAGCGCGTCACTAGCGCATATGAACTACTGGAAGCGCAACTGGGTCTTGGCGGCAGGCTTTTGGGCGCATGCATGTTTATCGTCCTTCGCCTGGTTTGGATGTCGCTTCTCATATACCTGGCGACAAGCGCTCTCCTCGTGATCATGGACCTGGGATCAGAGTGGCGACCCTTACTGGTCATGGCAATAGGTCTCGTCGCGATAACTTATACCTCACTCGGTGGGTTACAGGCAGTCGTGATCACGGATTGTGCACAATTCTGTCTCCTGCTCCTGGGGGCCTTGACGACCATAATCATGATAAGCTTTCAAAGCAGTAGCTTTTTTTCCTGGTGGCCGACGCAGTGGGTCTCTACCTGGGATAATCAACCTCTCTTTAGTCTCGATCCAAGAATCAGGGTCAGCGTGTTTGGCGCCCTTGTATCTACCCTGATCTGGCGGGTGAGCACCGCGGGGGGCGACCAGACGGCGATTCAAAGATTCATGGCAACGGGCGATGCCATAGCCGCACGAAAATCTTACTTGGTAAATACTTATATCTCCATCGCGGTTACCCTTGTCTTGGGACTTTTGGGCCTCGCTTTATTGGGGTTTTTCGCCGAGCACCCGCAAATGCTTCCATCAGGCGCGACGGTTTCCAGTAGCGCCGATAATTTATTTCCCTATTTTATCGCGAACTATTTACCGATCGGGCTCTCGGGCCTTGTCGTTGCCGCGATGTTTGCGGCGGCGATGTCCAGTATCGATTCAGGTGTTAACTCTATCACCGCCGTGGTCATGACTGATTTTCTTGATCGCTTTGGTTTACGGCCAAAAAGTGAGGCTACCCATCTTCGCTACGCTATGTATTTAGCTTTTGTCATCGGGCTAATCGTCGTTTACCTCAGTTCATTTCTTGAGCATGTTACAGGGAATTTTTTAGCGGTAACGGAGAAAACCGATGGCCTCCTCGCGGCACCGATTTTTTGTCTCTTTATCTTAGCGCTTTTCGTTACTTTTTCCAAACCCCTGGGTGCGCTTATCGGCGCCATCTACGGTATTGCCGCTGCTACGCTCGTCGCGTTTTGGGATAATATTACGGGTCAACCCAGTCTCAGTTTTCAATGGATTGGGCTTTATGCCCTCGTGATAAATCTTTCGGTCAGCACCTTAGTCAGCTACTTCGGCCCGCGCCGTGACAACTTGAAAGCCAATCTATTGCTCGGTGCTATTTTAATAATATTTCTCTTTGCTATCCTCACGCTAATTTTAAAATATGTGGAAATCTAATCACATTCCACTATCAATAATAAAAAATCCAATTTACGAAAATCTTATGGAAGAACAACCAAACGCATTAAAAGAGATAAAGAAGCTTCGATCGGACGGGCCAAGACGACTATGGGAAAAGTTCGATGAAGGTGTTTATCGGGAGAAACTGGAAGGCGCTCTACTCGGCAGACTGGCTGGATGCACACTGGGAGCGCCCGTCGAACTTTGGTCCATTCAGGATATGGATTCCCTCGCCCTGGAAAATGGAGATAGCTTTCCTCCAACCGATTACTGGAGCACGGTTCCCGATCCGTTGAAATTGAGATATGAATTTAGCACGCGTGAAAGTTATACCCGCGATAAACTTAACGGTGTTCCGGTTGACGACGACATTGTTTATACGCTTCTCGGTCTCTTAATTGCAGAATCTCATGGGGTGAATTTTACGACCGATAACGTGGGCGAATCCTGGCTGCGCTACCTGCCCTATGCCTGTACCGCGGAAGAGATTACTCTTAAAAATTTAAAGGCCGGTCATTCAGCGATGACCGCTGCAGAGATCGATAACCCCTACGATGAATTGATTGGTGCAGATATCCGATCAGATCCCTGGGGTTATATGGCACCTGGATGGCCTGAGTTTGCGGCCGAAATGGCCTACCGTGATGCCTACATTAGCCACCGCAAAAACGGAATATACGGGGAGATGTTTTTCTCGGCGGCGATCTCTGCTGCTTTTACCGTTGAAGATCCCTTAGACGCATTGAAAATTGGCCTCAGCGAAATTCCTAAGGATTGTGAATTGGCAAAAGCGATAAACTGGGCATTTGATCTCGCTCCGAAGATCACAAATTTTCAGGAAGCGCGAAATGCCGTAGACGAAAAGTTCGATGGCATGCATAAAGTTCACACCATCAATAATGCCTGTTTAACCCTCTGGGGAATTAAGATCGGCGGGACTGATATTACACGAGTTATTGGTGAGACGGTCGCGATGGGATTGGATAATGACTGCACGGCGGCGACAGCCGGAAGCATTGTCGGAGCGGTTGTTGGAAAGAGCGGAGTCCCTGAGCACTGGTACCGCAATTTTAATGACACGATCCATTCTTACTTAATTGATCGTCCCAGCTTTTCAATTACAGACATACTCGATCGCTTCAACAATCAGGCCTCTCAATGTTTGCAATAAGTTCCCTTTGTTGTAAATCAGAGTGCCCGTAGTTTGATTATATTTAAGTAATCTGATCTCAATATTGAGACGGAAAATGGATTTAAAATATCTCATTCGCCTTTTAGTATTTTCATCTTTTCTATCTCTACACCTCGAGGCCCTCCCACAAGACCAGGAAGTATTCTTAGATTTTGAAAATGCCAATGGCACTGGGGATTTTACACTCGGAGAACCACCCAATGATATTCGCTTTATCGGCTTCACTGTGGAAACATTGGAGGACGCCAGTCTGCTGCACAATTATTCTGGGGTGATGGCAATAAACTCGATTTTGAAAATCCCATTAATTTTTCCGCTCATGGTTCGGCCGATGTACTGCAAATAGATCTCAATAGAGATGGCTGGATCGATATCGTGTGGGCCGCGCATCGGAGTGATGTTGGACACCAGGTGGATTCGTATATTTACTGGAATAGCCCGGATGGTTTTTTTGCGACCGAGCCGACAGGATTACCCGGCTTAGGACCCCATGGTATGTATGCCTATAATCACGGCAACGCCTTTACACGTAAACCTGAAGAAAGTTATTTTTCACCCCCTTATGCGCTTGGCAAAAACAGGGCGCGAAGGATTCATTGGGAAAGCAAGGAGACAGATCTCTTGAAGATTAAATTTCAGCTGAGAGGAAGCGAGACCGAAGAAGGGTTAACCGATACAGTCTGGATCGGCCCGCAGGGAGAAGACTCTTATTATGTAGAGACCGGTGACCCCATTCGAAACCTTCCGAAAAATACACATTGGTTACAATATAAAGCTACACTAGTTTCTCCTTACGGCTGCGGCTCACCAAAACTCGAGGAAGTCAGAATTGATTTTTAGAAGGTTCTTTAGCACTGAAATAGGAATTTGCGCTTATTAAACTAAGTCAGTGTCTTCGTCTCTATGAATATCTTCGAAACGTTGCGCCTTTATATTTTATAAGTACATAATTCGTTTGCAGAAAAAATGTAGTTATAAAGTAGAAGAAGACGTAGATGAGGAGGCAGACCCGTCTTCGTCCCGCGACTGCGAGACTACAACGTGGCAAGCGAAGACGAAGCTTTGGGGGAATAGATTGGTACTAATATTTTTCTTAGTCCTCATCATTACATACACTCATTTACGCGTATTCGCATAACCCCTTTGACTTTCGACTTTAGACTTTCGACTATTCACGTCTATGCCCTCAACAACACTCACTGCCGTCGACGTCGTCGATCTCCGGGTTCCCACTTCTGACACCCTGCTCGGTTCGGACCCGTTTCACCGGAAACCGAATTATTCCGCGACGGTCACAACAATTCGAACAGACTCCGGTATCAGTGGGATATCGGTTAATTTTACGGTCGGCGCGGGCACCGATTGGATTTGTTACGGTGTAAGGGACCTCGCCCAGTTGGTCGTGAATACCTCGCTGGAAGAATTTATCGATGACCCGGGTGCTTTTCATAAAAAATTTATCGACCATCATCAACTCCGTTGGCTCGCTGACGGTTGTTACCGTATGGCTGTGGGCAGTATTGTAAATGCGATGTGGGATTTATGGGCCAAGCATGAAAATAAACCTTTGTGGAAACTTCTCGTCGATCTCCCACCGGAAAAAATCGTCCAGTCGATAGACTGGCGCTATCTAAAGGACGCCCTCACACCCGATGAAGCACTCGATATTCTACGAGCCAATAAAGACAGTTGCCCCACGCGTGAGAATCTCATGCAAGAGCGGGGACCGAAAGCTTACTCCACCGCAGGTTGGTTGGGTTTAACCGATGACCAGATAATCGGAACGATCAATGAAGTAAAAGCTGTCGGATTTGACAGTTTCAAAATGAAGGTGGGCGGTGATCTGCAACACGATCGCGAACGCCTTACTTTTATTCGTCAGGTAATTGGTGATAACGCTAACTTAATGTTGGACGCCAACCAGGTCTGGAGTGTGGACCAGTCCATTGCTCACATGATAGAATTGGCCCCCTATCGCCCCCTGTGGATTGAGGAACCCACCGCGCGAGACGAAGTCCTCGGTTTCGCTAAAATCGCAAAAGCGTTGGCCCCCTACAAGATCGGTATAGCCACCGGTGAACAGGTCCCCTCACCCGTTATCTTCAAGCAATTACTTGCCAGCGGAAGTATTGCTTTTTGTCAGATCGATGCCACGCGCATGGGCGGGGTAAACGATGTACTGGCAGTTATTCTCATGGCCGCTAAGTATGGTATTCCGATTTGTCCTCATGGAGGTGGCATCGGACTCTGTAACATGATCCAACACTACGCCTTTTGGGACCAGATAGCTGTTTCTGCTCGGTCCGATATTCAGTACGTGGAATATCTTAACTTTCTTCAGGAGGACGCTTTCGTAAACCCGGTACGCGTTGATAATGGAGCCTATATCACACCGACAAAACCGGGCTGGGGACTTGAGATGCACCCCGATTTTATTGAGGCCCATACTTATCCCACCGGATCCGTCTGGGTCGGCCGCGAAGCATCAGGTGGTGTGACCTTTATCGCATAAGTGAGTTAAGCTATCACAGCCGTAACCCTGTATTAAAATAACAGGGCATAAGGTGAGAACATTGAACCCTCGCCTACTTTTGTTCTACAATCTGTAGATCCATATTCTTCCAGTAATACTTCACTGGATCAGTGGGGTCCCAATCCTGATAGATCTCATCCCAAGTGATCCATTTCATATGGGGATCTAAAGAATCTTCTCGGACGGGATGGCTCTTCGGTTGATAGCGAAAGTCACACGACAAGCGCAATTTATTCTGACTCAGGTTATCCCTCCCTTGATGAATCGTCAGGCTGTGCAAAATAATCACATCACCACAGGCATAGTCTCCGCCTACCCAGACTTGTTCTTTTTCCACATCTACCTGATGCCCTCCCGGGCCATCAGCTTTTTTGGCTTCTAACAAACCTTGGCGATGTGACCCTTTGGCAACAGCCAGACTGCCGAGTGTTTCCGGGCAATCACCGCAGGGAACCCACGCCGTCCACGTCTCCTTAGATCCACCGATATAAAAATTATCCTGATGGGGCGGTGTCGAGTATATAGCCGAGTTTGGAAAAACGAGGCGGCAGATATTTCGGCTGTGAGGCAGGACTGACTCTCCAAACAGGACTTCAAAAGCATGATTCAAGTTTTCGTCCAGGGCCAGATCATGAAAATCGCGAATCTTTAACACATCATTGTATAAAGCTTGCCACCTCGGATCCTCACCTTCTACGACGAGCACATCCGGATTGGCCGTACCATTCTGGTAATCTGATCCCTCCTTTATCCATCCATGCTTGTCACAAACAGAAAGGATCTGTTCCCTGACATTCTTGACCTTGCTCGGGGAAAGCAACCCGGCGAAAAACAGGTAGCCATCCTCCTCTGCTCTCTTTCTCAATTCCTCCGGGTGATTGAGTAAATCTGTTCTATCCACGAGGGGTTCAATCTGGGCTATATCCACCATTGCCATAGTGTTTTCCTCTTAATTATATTTTATAAGTAATTGATATCCATGGTACGCCGCGAGGGACTCGAACCCCCAACCTCCTGATCCGTAATCAGGTGCTCTATCCAATTGAGCTAGCGGCGCTCTATAAAGTGGCCATTTAGTAGAAAGTGACCGCTAATTTCAAGTAGAAGATGAATAATCGTGACAAGAGCATATTATGTGTCTTTCAGGGCTAGAAGGTTATAAAATCTTCGTCTTCGTCTGCCTGGTCGTCTTCGTCCTTGTTAAAATAGCTACAATAAGAGCACAAATAAATTAAAGCGTAAGAAAGGTGGAACGCGCTGTCCCTAGCGCGTTTGATTGTGTCGTAATGGAAGAAGCGTGCTAGGGACAGCCCGCTCCACCATAAATTTCTTATGAATAATTGGAGAGAACGAAGACGAAGCTAATCTGATCACCCTTCCACTCTCTCCCGTCGCGCTTCGCGGAAGGATTGAAAGGAGAGGATTACATAGATGAGAAAAATAACCGAACTGATCGCCATTTCAATAAATGCTAGCGAACGCTCGATTTCTCTACCGTCCAGCATCCCGATCAACCTGATTATACCTTCTGCTGTAGCGAGAAATCCGATTAAGGCAATGACTGCTGATACATGCATCAAGTGTTTGCGCATATTTTCTTTGCGCGCGAGCAAGCCGCAAATGACCATGATGACGCCCATAATTCCAGGGATCAAAGCCGTCATACTGGCCATATATGTGCCGATATAAAACGCGATACTAACAACGATTATAATTATTCCAAAAACAATAGAATTTTTAGCCATGAGCGAAGGTGTTATTGATTAATGTTATGCTGATATTCCCATTCTGTGTGAGCAGTGAAAAAGTTAAAGCACTTTCTTCATAATCTATTTAATTTTCATTCGGCAACTCGCCCATACAAAAAGCCCGAAAGAATAAACTTCCGGGCTTTTCTGATATATTTAATTAAAGATTAAGCGGGCTCGACTTTAGGTATTTCCGCTGGAATATCTATTTCATGGGGATGTTTACGTTTTACTTTTTTCAAGCGTGAACGCCGGCGCAACATGCGATCAAGCTTAGTCACTGCTAGATCGATCGACTTATAAATATCATCCGAAGCTTCAGAAACGACCATGGGTTTACCGTAAATCTCGATGTGCCCTTTAGCGACAAACTGATTTTGTTTTGTTACCGTGGAATTGAATTCCAACTCAAAACGGATTCTCGAAATTCGCTCTTCATGACGGAAAAGCTTTTCAATTTTCTCACGCACGATATCTTTCATAGCTTGAGTCAGTTCCAAATGAACACCCGATACTATCAGTTCATGGTCGTTATTTTTCATATATAATCCTTTCTTTAGCGTTCAGAATTAACGAGATACAGGCATAACCGCCCTATAATAGTGTGAATAAAAAAACGATAAAATCATTCCTTAGCCGATTTTCTGCTGTCGTCATAACCGGGGGGTCTTCGGGCATAGGTGAGTCTTTCTTCAAAGCTATAAGTAGCCTAAATGACAACGCCTTGTATTGCAATCTTTCTCGATCGAAACCCGAAGTAATGGGAGATAAGTGTGGAATTATCCATTTCCCCTGCGATTTCAGCATCACTGAAGAATTAGATTCACAATGCACGCAATTAATAGAAATACTCACGAAAAAAGGAGGCAGTGGGAAAATACTGCTCATCAACAATAGTGGCTTCGGCACATACGGACAATTCCCCGAACCTGATGGTGAAACCCAGTTGAATATGCTGGCGGTCAACGTTTGTGCCCCCGTATACTTAACGGCGCGACTAATGCCGCTGCTTACGAAAAGAGGTGGGGTAATCCTGAATGTCGCGTCGACAGCTGCGTTTCAACCCCTGCCTTTCATGTCAACCTATGCGGCTTCTAAAGCATTTCTTATGCACTGGAGCCTCGCCTTGAATGAAGATTTAAAAGGGACCGGTATAAGCACGTTAGTCCTCTGCCCAGGACCAACAGAAACACATTTTTTTACGCGGGCCGGCTTTACGGAATCACCGATGAGTACTTATCCTGGGCAAACAGCTGAAGAAGTCGTCGAAACTGCGCTCTATGCTTTAGTTAAAGGTAAATCGCTGACTGTTTCAGGTTGGCATAATCGACTGCTTGTGTTCTTTTCATCAAAATTGCCAAAGTTGATAGTGATAAAAATGGCAGCGATTGGCTTGCGTCTGGCACGGCTGGAGCAATTCAAAAAAAATCAGTAAAACACCCACTCTCTTAACTCTTATTTCCATCCATGTCTTTGGAATATTTCGCGGCCGATCCTCCGTTAATCAATTTAACAGATTTAAAAAAATGGATCATAAGTGAAGACGATAATCTTCTCGTAATCGACAAACCGGGTTGGATTGTCTGTCACCCCTCAAAACGGGGCCCATTGTCCAGTTTGGTCGGCGCCTGTCGTGAATATACCGGACTTGATACATTGCATTTAGTTAGCCGTCTGGATCGAGAAACCAGTGGTGTGGTCATTCTCGCAAAAAATAAAGCCTGGGCTCGCCGATGCCAGATGGCTTTCGAACAACGAAGAGTTATAAAAACGTATTTCGCCATTCTCGACGGTGAAATGACAGAAGCTCAAACCGTCAATAAACAGCTCGCACGAGACGGTGCGAGTAAAGTTTATGTCAAACAGACGGTGCGTCGATCACGCACCTCACAAAAAGCGACGACAACATTTATCCCCCTTGTTGCCGAAGGTGGCTATACCCTGGCTAAAATTAGCCCGGCCACGGGCCGTAAGCACCAGATTCGCGTTCACGCTCAATGGATGGGCCACACCATCGTTGGTGATAAAATTTATGGTCCTGATGACTCGCTCTATCTCGAATTTATTGAAAAGGGATGGACAGAACGACTGGAGCAAAACCTTCCGCATTATCGCCAGGCACTTCACTCGGCTCAATTGATCATTCAGGATCCCGAGTGTGAGATTAAATTCGAAGCGCCCATTCCTCAGGATCTAGCCGACTTCTGTAAAGATAAGATGAAAGTTTCAGTTGAGAAAATTTTGAACTCAAGAACTCAGGAATGATTCACCGCAGAAACACGGAGAAAATTTAGCCACAAAAGGCACAAGAGAGATTTTAACAGGAAGTTCTTGCCTGGCGGCCATAGCCTTGGCCACAGCTGGTGACCTACAATCTTTACAATTCATTTTATCGGCGTTCATCCGCGTTATCCGCGGTTCAGTCTCCCGGTTCTTCCCGCTCTTCCTGTAAAATTCCTTCTTTTTTTTTGGAATATCTCGCTGTTCTTTGGGAGTGTCTCTTGTGCCTTCTGTGCATTATGTGGCCAACATTCTTTTCCTGAGTTCCAAATTCATATTCACTCTCCTTATATATATCCGCGGTTTATTCTTTTTCCAACTTGCAAGCGCGTTCCACTTTAATATGCCATAAATAAAAGAAGGGCCACGCTCCTGCCTGTCGGCCATAGCCTTGGCGACGGCTGATCGTGGGCGCAGGGGCATGACTACGCCGTTGGCAGGCGAGGACGAAGTTTATTGCTTCTCATACTTATTATTACTTAGTGATATATACATCATGTCACAAGTAAGAGTCAGATTCGCTCCCAGTCCGACTGGGTTTTTTCATATAGGAAGCGCACGTACCGCTTTATTCAACTGGCTATACGCCCGTCATGCCGAAGGTGTATTTATCTTACGGATCGAAGATACGGACAAGGAACGAAATACCGAGGAGGCGAAACAAATCCTTTTTCAAGGAATGAAATGGTTAGGTCTTAACTGGGATGAAGGACCGGAAGTCGGTGGAGACTATGGTCCCTATTACCAGAGTGAACGCACAGAAATCTATCAAAGCCATCTTGAGCAGCTTCAAAAGATGGACCGCGCTTACGAAAAGGATGGCGCTATTTATTTTAAGATTACGGGGGAACCGCAAATAATCGAAGACTCGGTGCGTGGACGTGTTGAAAGAACCGAAGACAAGGATTTTGTTATATTCCGTTCTAATGGATCGCCGGTATTTCATTTTGTCAACGTGGTGGATGATATCACCATGGGCATTACCCATGTGATTCGTGGTGAAGATCACCTGTCGAACACGAGCAAACACACCGAACTGATGAAAGCATTTAAAGCTGAGTTGCCACAGTACGCGCACATACCGCTCTTGCTTAAACAACAGGGGCCGGGGAAAATGAGTAAACGCGATGAAGGATCACTTATTGAAGAATACGAACGGCGTCATTTCCTTGCTGATGCCTTGCGCAATTACCTCTGTCTTCTCGGGTGGTCGCCTAAAGAGGATCGCGAGATTCTACCGATCGATGAGATCATTCAGCTATTTGATCTCACAGGTATAAATAAAAACAACGCGCGGTTCGATGAGAAGAAACTTTCATTCATCAATACAGATTATCTACGTGCTCTTCCCCTCGAAACCTTTAGCTGGTTATGCCGACCTGTCTTGAATAAATCTAAGATCATTCCGGAATATGTGGATGAAGATTTTCTTCAGGACGTTTTGAGGATTTGTCGTGAGAAAGTGCGTTCAATTGAAGAATTACCCGGATACTGTACATACTTTTTCACCGAGGGATATTCGATAAATGAAAAAGCGAAAGAAAAAATCTTCAAGAAGGGAGATCCCCTCACGCGCTTAAATGAGATTTTATCAAGTATTGAAACCTTAGATGAATTTTCAGAGGAAATTCTGGAAAAAACAGTAGAAAGCCTGACCGTGACACATAGTGTAAGTAGCGGGGAATATATCCACCCCACCCGGCTGGCGGTATCGGGAACTAATGTCGGACCTGGCTTTTACGCCATGCTGCAAGTATTAGGGAAAGAAAAAGTTTTGAACCGGATCAGGAAATTCTTAGCTGAAATGGAACGCTAAGTTAAAATATCGGTTCATAAATGTAATGAAATACGTGATTGATATCCTGAACTAAACCTTTGTAGTTGCGCGAAGGGAGTATAGTATTAAGTTAACTGATTCATTTTTACGATAGAGACACGCTTTATGGGGAAAAATTTATTCGAGAAAGTATGGGGGGCCCACACCGTTCGCGAACTGTCGAACGGTCAGACACAACTTTTTGTTGGTACCCACCTCGTTCATGAGGTGACAAGCCCGCAAGCATTCGGCATGCTGAAAGAATTGGGCTTACAAGTCCGTTATCCCGAACGCACCTTTGCCACAGTCGATCATATTGTGCCCACAGATGAGAATAAAGAGCCCTATTCTGATGAATTGGCTGACGCGATGATCAACGCGATGCGCAAAAACTGTAAAGATACCGGAATTACTTTTTTTGATACCCATTCAGGAAAACAGGGAATCTTGCATATTGTCGGACCGGAACAGGGTATAACCCAACCGGGAACTACGATTGCCTGTGGGGACTCTCACACTTCAACCCATGGTGCCTTTGGTGCCATCGCCTTTGGCATTGGCACTACACAAATTCGGGACATCCTCGCCACCCAGACTATGGCTCTGAACAAACTCAAGGTGCGCCGTATTAATATAGACGGTGAGCTAGCCCCCGGGGTTTATGCTAAAGATGTTATCTTGCACATTATCCGTGTCCTGGGAGTAAATGGCGGAACCGGTTTTGCCTATGAATACGGTGGTGAAGTCTTGGATCGCTTCTCGATGGAAGAG
>Ga0115002_10004304_pt1 | contig 17283 bp, 15 predicted proteins | sample ArcticOcean_MG_C_8_FD_89576 | JGI IMG/M metagenome (GOLD analysis project Ga0115002, IMG submission 89576) | Marine microbial communities from western Arctic Ocean - ArcticOcean_MG_CB11_86 | ecosystem: Environmental > Aquatic > Marine > Oceanic | place: Arctic Ocean: Canada Basin | collected... | reverse complement strand
TTTCCATGTTTTTCCACCATCTATAGATTTATAAACACCTTTGTCTTTACGTGGGCCTTCTAGATGTCCTAGTACTCCAACATATACTATATCTGGATTAGTAGGATGTATTCTTATTCTAGAAATATGTTCTGATGTTTCTAGGCCTGTATGTATCCATGTTTTACCTGCATCAGTTGATTTGTAAATTCCATCAGCTTGTGAAGTCCAATGCAATCTAGGAACAGCAGTACATGCTTCTCCCATACCGACGTATAAAATATTTGGATCTGAATTAGATATTGCAATAGCACCAACAGCAGATGTTTTAAAGAATCCATCTGAAATATTTTGCCAGTAAGTTCCACCATCATCTGTTTTCCATACTCCACCAGCGCAACCTAAATAGAAAGTCATTTGTTCAGTAGGGTGTCCCGTTACAGCAACAGCTCTACCACCCCTAAATGGACCAATACTTCGCCATTCCATACCTGAAATATTCATAGATGTATTAATATTTAGCATATTTTGAGACTCCATCTAATTGTTAATACTTAATAATGAGGATACAATATTTTTTTATTATAAGTAAGAAAAATAGTGCTTTCAACACGCAAAATATAGGATTGACAAGGTATATCTATATATTTAGACTGATATAAATTTATATGATTACAATATAAATATATGTGAGGGAAATATTCATGAAGAGTGAAAAAGAATTAATTGCTCATTTACTTCGTAGGGCTAGCTTTGGTGGTACGTTAAACCAAATAGACAACTATTTTGAAATAGGATATGAAGAAACAGTTAAAGATTTATTATTTATTAAAGAATCAAATGGAATTCAAGATGATTTATTATTTCGATATCATTCTGATCATTCAGCTGGTATAGGAATGGCTGGGTTTAATGCAAATTTTATTTATAAAATGACTAATTCTAATAATCCTCTTCAAGAAAAAATGGCTTTGTTTTGGCATAGAGTTTTTGCTACAGGATATGCAAAAGTTACTCAAGGTAGAGCTTTAATGGATCAAATTGAAATGTTTCGTAATAATGCTTTTGGTGATTTCAGAAATTTATTGGTGGCATTATCTAAAGAACCATCAATGATTTTATGGCTGGATAATCATGATAATCATAAAGATGCAATAAATGAAAATTATGGGAGAGAACTTTTAGAGCTTTTTTCTATGGGAGTTGGTAGTTATAGCGAAGAAGATATTAAATCTTGTTCTAAGGCTTTTACAGGATGGACTATATCAAATTTGGAATATATGACAATGAGAGCCAATAATGATTCATTATTTCCTTATGGTAGATTAAACCTGCAATTTGAATATAAAGAAGAGGATCATTATACGGATGAGATAGAATTTTTAGGAAATATAGGTAAATTTAATGGTAAAGATATTATAGATATAATATGCAAACAAAATGCTACTGCTAAATTTATTTCTAGACATTTATATAGTTATTTTGTATCTGATGAGCCACCTGTCCCACAATGGCCATATGTACCTCCTAAAGACCCTGAAGCAATATCAATTTTGTCTGAATCTTATTTTGATAGTGGATACAAAATATCAAATATGCTTTATACATTATTTACATCAGACTTTTTTAAATCTGAATCTATTAGGTTTAAAAAAGTTAAAAGCCCATCTGAATTAGTCTCAGGGGTTTTGAAATTAACAGGAGATAATAAACCAGGAGTTCCTAATATTCAAAATTATGCTAATTATCCATCATTTATGGGGCAAAACCTTGTTAATCCTCCTAGTGTAGAAGGATGGCATGAAGGTATTGAATGGATAGATTCAGGAGCTTTAGTAGAAAGAGTTAATTTTGCATCAAGTCAATTTTCAGATTTTGATAAGCCAGGTATTGTTAATATAGTTGATAATATTAATATAGAAGCAAAAAATATAAATGATATAGATGCTTTAATTGATATTTTATTAAAAAATTTAGGTTTAATAACTTTGTCAGATTCAAGTAGAAACGCATTATCTGATTTTTATTTTAAACAATTAGAAACTAGATTCAAAGAAAATGATTTTGTTTTTAATAGAGAAATGATTTCTCCAATGCTTAATATGATTGTTGCGACTCCAGATTTTCAGATGGCCTAACATTTATCCATATATAATATTGCAAAAAAAGATTTCACAATGAATAAAACTTATAATTTTCAAATAAAATATGATCAAACACTCGGTGCTGCAGCTATGAATAATAGAGGTTTTTATTACCCTGTTGATTTAGATTTTGGACCTGAGGGAAAAATTTATTGTTTGAATCGTGCCCATGAAGGAGACACTAGCGGAGTAAGAGTTTGTGTATTAGATTTGGATAGTAATTATTATGGAGTATTTGGATCTAACGGATATTCTGATGGACAATTTATTTATGCAACGAGTATAGCTATATATGATGAAATGATTTATGTGAGTGATGAACACACTAATAAAATTTCTATATTTGATTCTTCAGGTAAATTTATTAATAAATGGGGGACTCCTGGTTCAGGCAAAGGTCAAATAAATGGGCCTTCGGGTTTAAAATTTGATTCTAATGGTATTTTATACATAGTCGATCATTTAAATAATAGAATACAAATTTTTGAAAGAGATGGTAAATATATATCAGGATTTGGTTCGTATGGATCTGATCCAGGTCAATTTAATTTGCCATGGGGAATTACAATTGATAGTTTAGGGTTTTTATATGTATCTGATTGGCGTAATGATAGAATTCAAAAATTTACGAAAGATGGTGATTTTGTTTCTTTATTTGGTAGTAGTGGGGATCAAAAGGGACAATTCAATAGGCCTTCATCTGTTGCGGTAGATTTAGACAGGGATATATATGTCACAGATTGGGGCAATCATAGATTACAAGTGTTTGATAAGGATTTTAAATTTATAGACACGCTACGAGGTGAATCAACTCTATCTCCTTGGGCGAGAGAATTTTTAGAAGCTAATCCTGATGAAATGTCAGCTAGAAAATCTTCTGATTTAGATTTGGATTTAAATATTGACGATCAGCATATGTTATCTTCTCATGTTGAAAAACTGTTTTGGGCGCCTATATCTGTAAAAATTGATCAACAAGGTAAGATTTATGTTGTTGATAGAAATAGGCATAGAATACAAGTATATTCAAAAATTCTTTTTGATTAATGAAGAAACCAATAAATCATTTGATAGATATTGGTAATTGTAAAATTTCTTTGTTTGAATGGGAAGGAGTAGGCCCTCCTTTATTTTTTTCCCATGCTACAGGATTTCATGCTAGAGTTTGGGATAACGTTATAAGAAAATTGTCAGGAAGACATATATATTCAATTGATCTACGTGGACATGGACGTAGTGATAAAACTCCTTTTTTATACAATTGGGAAGTATTTGTAAATGATGTGATTACGCTTTTCCAAAAACTTAAATTGTCTAATGTGATTGGAGTCGGACATTCAATGGGTGGGCATACAATAACTGCTGTAGCAGCACAATTATTAAATAGTTTTAAAGGTTTAGTTTTATGTGATCCAAGTATTTTCCCTCCTGATAGGTATACTAAAAAGCCTAGAGAAGGAGTTCATCCTGTTTCTAAAAGAAGAAATATATGGTCTAGTCCTTTGGAAATGCATGAAAGACTTAAATCACATAAAAACTTTATTAATTGGGAAGATGATGCGCTTTGGGATTATTGTAAATATGGGTTGATTCAAATTGAAGATCAGTCTGGGTTTGAACTAGCATGTCCTCCTTTAGCTGAAGCAAAAATGTATGACTCTGTACTTGATCCTAAGATACTGAAATTACTTCCTGAAATAAATATACCAGTTAAAATTTTACGTGCCAGACCTAAAAAAAACAAAGCAGATGTTCCTGACTTTGATAGTTCAATAACTTGGCCAGAACTATCAGCCCATCTTCCAGTCTCTGAAGATTTAGTTCTGAATCATTGTTCTCATTTTATACCTATGGAAGATTCAGATTCTGTAGTAAATGCAATTATGAAGATTATAAAATAAGTATTTTTGGAGGAGTTATAGTTATGAAAGTTATAGATTTTGGCAAGTCGTACATGACTTGGTTTGGTACTGGGAAAATGAGTAGTATTTCTAGAATATTATTAGATGGAGTTTGTACTTTAATTAACTCGGATGGCGAAGAAGATGTTTTTTACCTAATTGCACCATGTAGATCAGAGCATACTCATTCAGATGGTCAGTTAATTGTAATGCCTAATTATGAATTCAGAGGTATTTTCGGGTCTAAAGAGTACAAAATATTTCGTAATCATTGGGTGAGCAATCCTGATTATTTAGATGATCCAGGTTTAGATACAACTGGTGGTAGAACTTTAGAGGAGTCTGGTTTACATAATACAAAATGGGATGATGTTAAGCTAGATATAAATTACTTTGATAATACAAAAGAACTTACTAGTAAACAGAGTGTAGTTGATTCAACATTAACCAATTCTATTTTAGTTGGACATACAGAATTAATTAATGATAAGACTCAACAAAAAGCAATACTCGAATATCCAATAAAAACTATGAATGTAATAAAAGAAATTCCAAGATTTCAAGTTGATACAGGGCCAATTTTAGTACCAAATTTTAAACCTGATGAAAAATTAAAAGTTAATTCATTAGATATAGCACACATAGTATATAATTTATTTGATCGAGGTGAATATATTTCACGTAAGCCTGTACAAGTTGCAAATACAGATGATGGACCTTTATCAGTCACAGATTATTCTGAATTAGTTGAATATGTAGGTATTAATAGACTTTATGCGGTAATTTAAATCTTATGGATACTGCTTATTTAAATTGTGATGTTTTAGTTATTGGCGGAGGACCAGCAGGAATATCTTGTGCAATTGCGGCTGCTAGAAATGGAGCTAAAGTAATATTATGTCATGACAGATCAGTATTAGGTGGCAATTCATCTAGTGAAGTTAGAATGCATATTGTTGGAGCTGATGGGAGTGGGAGAAGAGGTGTTCCTTTAGAAACAGAGACTAGAGAAGGTGGGATTATAGAGGAAATCCGACTTGAGACTACCGTTAAAAACCCCCAGCGTTCTGCTTCTATGTTAGATTTAATATTTTATGACTTTTGTACTAAAGAACCCAATCTGACTTTAATGTTGAATACCTCAGTTACTGAGGTTGATATTATTGATTCTTCAATAAATTTTGTAACAGCTTATAGGCATTCAACAGAAGATAAATTTGAAATAAAAGCAAAAATATTTTGTGATTGTACAGGAGATGGTCGTATTGGATTTGAAGCTAATGCAAAATTTGTTCAGGGTAGAGAGAGTAAATTAGATTTTGATGAATCATTGGCTCAAGATAAAAGAGATAATAAAAGCTTAGGTTCTACTATTTTGTTACAAGCTAGAAAATATAATATACCTATGCCCTTTACTGCACCAAAGTGGGCAAGAAAATTTACTGAAGATGAATTAAGTTTAAGGCCTCATGGAGGACTTGGAGTAGACCAAGGATTTGAATATGGGTATTGGTGGGTAGAATGGGGAGGTCAGTTAGATACTATTAAAGATAATGAAATAATTCGTGATGAATTATTATCAATTCTATTGGGTGTTTGGGATCATATAAAAAACAGTGGCAATCATAAAGCTGATAATTGGGCTTTAGATTGGTTTGGGTTTTTGCCAGGAAAAAGAGAAAGCAGAAGATTTATAGGTCAACATATTATCAATCAGAAAGAAATACAAGAATCTATACCATTTAAAGATGCTATTGCATTTGGAGGTTGGATGATTGACACGCATCCTCCAGAAGGAGTTGATGCGATTGACGAAAAACCTGCAAATCAGATTGAAATAGATCATATTTATGATATTCCTATTAGATCTTGCATTACAGAATCTCCTGATAATTTAATGTTTGCTGGTAGAAATATTTCAGCTACACATATAGCTTTTGCATCTACACGAGTAATGGCTACTTGTTTTGCTATTGGTCAAGGTGTTGGAACTGTAGCCGCATATTTGTCTGAGAAACAAATATCATCTAATAAAATAATTAATGATCCTGAAGGCATAAAAATTATACAACAGCGCTTATTGAGAGATGATGCATATTTAATCGGAGTATTTAATTCAGATGTGAATGATTTAGCTTTAAAATCCAAAATTAAAACTTCTAGTGAACAAGAATTTGGAAATGCAGCAAATATTATATCTGGTCAAACTCGATCAGTTCATGGAATAAAAGGAGCCAAATTAGATAGAATTATTAAAGGTTCAAATAGATGGATTAGTATTCCAGAAGATGGGTTTCCTGTATTTGTAGAATTAGATTGGGAAAAAGAAATTTCTGTAGAAGAAATACAGATAATTTTTGATTCTGGTATGCATAGAATTTTGACTTTGAGTCATAGCGATGCATATGTCGATAAAATGATTTGGGGTAAAGCTCAACCAGAGACAGTAAAAGATTATAAAATTGAAGGATTTTATAAAAAAGAAAGAATAATAAATATAAATATACTTGATAATTTTCAGAGAAAGAACATACATAGTCTTAAAGAAATAAAAAAAGTAGATCGAATAAGAATTACTATTTTATCTACTAATGGTATTGATCATGCAAGAATTAACGAAGTAAGAATTTATTCATCATCAGATAGATTTTTTTACTAACATTACTCCATCTCTAATAGGAAGCATAACTTGCTTTACTCTATTATCATTTGAAACATAATTATTAAAGTTATTTATATTGTGATCAGTTTTGTCTATAGGGTTTAAAACTTTTCCTCCCCACAATACGTTATCAATAACTATTAGTCCTTTATCAGATATTAAATTTAAAGCAACGTCATAATAATCTTTATAGCTAGATTTATCAGCATCTATAAAGATTACGTCAAATGGTTTAGATAGTTTTCTTATAGTATCTATAGCTGGTCCTAAAATTAATTCTATTTTGTGCCCATGTGGACTTTTATCAAAAAATCTTTTTGCAATTTCTGCATGGTTTTTATTCGTTTCACATGTAATGACTTTTCCATCTCCAGGTAATGCTGCTGCCATCATTTGGGCACTAAATCCAGTAAATGTCCCTATATCTAAAACTTTTTTTGCATTAGTTGTCCATACGATAAATTGTAATAAAGTACCCTCTATTTGTCCGCTTATCATTTGAGGAGAGTTACAGGATTTATATGTTTCCTCTATAAGTTCCTGTAGATAATCAGGTAGTTTACTCGTGTTTTTTCGAACGTAATTTTCAATTTCATCAGAAATTAGTGATAGCATTTTACCTCCAACAATAAATTAAATATTAGTTTACCATGCATCAAAATATATTTTTTTAAGGTTGAATTCTTTGATACTTAATAACATTATTATTATAAATGATATTCCACCCCATAAAAGTAAATTAGTTGCTCCTAAAGGAATTTCTAAAAATCCATTAAATAAATTTATTATTGCCATTATTCCACCAACATGAACTGCATATACAGCGCCGACTCTTCCTCTAACTTCATCCAATGTATTACTTTGAATAATCGTATGAGCTAAAGTCATAAATCCTGCTTGAGATATTCCCATTATAAAACTAGAAAATATAGCATAATTAAGGTTTGAGGATGTGACTAAGATTATAGGGCCTACACCGCTTAATAATCCAAATATAAAAAATATATATCCATTGATTTTAAATTTAGAAATTAATGTAATAGTTATTACAGATAATAGTGAGCCTGCTCCAACTCCCATCATAAGATAACTAAATCCTTTCCCTTCTGCTTGAAAAGTTTTTTCAGATAGTACTGGTAATAATGATTCAAATGACATAGTTAAACCACAGTGTAAGAAAGTTATAAACATAACCATAAGTAAAAGTTGGTTTTTGTACACATATTTAAGACCAGCAATAAAATTTTCGAAAAAATTTAAATTTTTCGATATTACACCAGTTGAAATAGTGCTAATCCGTAAAGATGTAAATAAACTAACAACATAAAATGCTGAACATAAGTAAAATGCCCATTCTAAATTAACTAAAGACAATAGTGGCACAATTGCTGCAGGTCCAAATAATCTTGAGCCATGTAAAGCAGCTTGATTCCAAGCTATTCCGTTGAGTAACAATTCTTTTGGTATTAAGTTCGGTAATAAAGATTCAGAAGCAGATGTTTGAGCAGCTCTTGCAGAGCCATTTATAAATGCTAACACTGCTAAAAATAATATTTTTATATTAACTGATGCATCAGTTGTAACTAATATGCCTAGAAAGATATTATGCACAATATTGACAGCAAACATAAACGCTAAAAGTTGCTTTCTATCAAGCTTGTCAGATAGGTATCCAAATATGGGTGTAATTAAAACCCTAGGTATCATTGCTGAAAATGTAACTATAGCAACCCAAGCTGAAGATCCATCAGTGATTTCATACATTAACCAGCCTCTTGCTACTATTAATGCCCAAGCTGAAGAACTACTGAACATAGTTCCAATCCATAATAGTCTAAAGTCAGGATAGTTAAATGCTATTTTACCCTGAGGTTCTTTATTCATATATAATTTTTTTGTCCAAATTTTTATATGTTATGATGTTATCATGATTAAGTTAGATAATTTTGTACGTTATTTATTAATATTATTTATTTTCTTTATTTTTGGTGCGTGTAACTATAATAATAGTACTGAAAGTACTGACACAATAAGATCTGCTTCCTTCGCTATGCCTTCTATTCCACCAGCTCCTGCTTTGATGAAATCTGGCAGTTTTGAATCTTCAGATAGTATGAATTCAAATATTGATAGTAATCAGAATGGTTTAATTTCAGATGATAGGAAAATAATTAGAAACATAGATTTAATTCTGGTAGTTGATGATATAAATAAAACTATTGAAAATATATCTAATTTAGTTGATCAAATGAATGGATTTGTGGTTTCATCTTCAATTTCAGGAGAAGAAACTATTAATATGTCTGGATATATTACTATAAGAATACCTACAGAGAATGTAGATCAAACTCTAAAACTTGTGAAAAATATGTCTGTAAGAATTTCTAATGAAAGATCTTATACTACAGATGTCACTGAAGAGTTTATTGATTTAACTGCAAGAGTTAACAATTTGAAAGCAACTGAATCGCAATTAGTAAAGTTATTAGATAAAGCTGAAAAGATTGAAGATATACTAGCTATCCAACGAGAGTTAACCTCAATGAGAGGTCAGATTGAGAGTCTTGAAGGACGAATTAATTATATAAATAGAACTTCTTCTACAAGTTTAATTTCTATTACTCTTTCACCTACAATAGATAATAAGCCTATTTACGATAAAAGTTGGACTCCAATAAATACAATTAAATCAGCTTTAAGAGGACTATCAGGGTTTTTTGAAAGTTTTCTTGATTTGTTAATATGGATTGCTATATTTTCACCGATATGGTTAATTATTAGTGGATTAACCTTGTTTATATATAAACGTATAAGGAAAAGGTTTAAAAAGTCCTAATAAATTTTCTAAATGTGAATTCATTTGACATCATCTATATACTAATAGCGACTTTAATAATATTATCAGTTCTATTTTCATACATTTCGTATGCATTGTTTGCAGATTCAAAATTCAAATTGTGAGTTATCATTTCACCTGGATTCCACCATCCTCTATCTTTTAATTCAATCATTCTATTTATATGACCAATTGAATCACCACTAGACCCTCCTGCAGTAGGTATAATTGTTGCAGATTTAGGTAATATATATTGAGTATCTAAAGCTATTGTTTTATCGTTGAATCCATCTTGAATACCAAAAAGTATTACTTTACCGAATTTTTTTACTAATCTAATGCTTGAATTTAATGTTTCAGGGGTCCCTGCTGCTTCAATTGTTATATCAGTACCTAGTCCTTCAGTAATTTCTGCTATAGCTTCATCAATAGATTCTGAGCTAGGATTTATAGTATGAGTAGCTCCGAATTTTTTTGCATATTCCAGTCTGTAATCTAATAGATCAGCTACAATCACTTTACTTGCTCCTGCCCTAGCACATATAGCTGTGAAAGATAATCCTATTCCTCCTTGACCCAATATAAGCACAGTTTTACCTAATATTGTTCCTATTTGCTGACAAGCATATAAAACAGTACCTGCTGGCTGACACATCATCCATTCTTTCATATCTCCATATTCAGGTAATAAGGCAATTTTATCATCATCACCTGCTATATATTCGACTAATCCGCCTGAACTTTCTTCTGAAGGTAAAACGATCACTCTTTGACCTTCTTTAAATTTTTCTGATCTAGTTTCAGCAATAGTTCCGACTAATTCATGGCAAGGGTTACCTAATTTCAAAGGATATTCTTCTTCAGGTAACACAGGTCCATAAGAATGCCTTATATCGCTTCCGCATATAGATACGTAATGTAATTTTATAAGGGATTGTGAATTTTTTATTTCTGGAATAGGCGCGTCTTCAAAGGATATTTTTTTAGGTGCAGTTAGTCTTGCAGCTTTCATTTAATTCTCCAAAATCAGATATTATGAATTTTTAATATATTATTAGTAATTGGTTAATATATCAATCTTTATTTTTACTGAATTTTTTAATCCATTTAATAAATTTCATTGAATTAATATATGATGGAGCATTTGATGTAAATGTATGATTACTAGAGGGGGGTGGTTTTTGATAGAATTTCAATTTTTTAACTATCATAAGTTTATATGCTTGAATTAATATTCTTAACTCAGTTAGGTATACTATAGATGTTATTCGTATAATGTTTTTTAATAAATTTAAATTTGATAATTTTTCATATTTACCAGTAAAATTTGCAACTATAAATGGAGAATTATCTTTAATTAAATCAATTTGAGTACTTATATATTCGTTATTGAGTATAAATTTAAATTTATACTCACCTTCCATGTCAGCAAAAGGTGAAACATGGAAGCTTTTTTTATCATGGTATGTATACGAATTTTTATTTGTATCTAGTTTATTTAAAATATATGTATGGCCTTCACCAAATGTATTATTTACTTCTACTATTATTAGCTCTACAATATCTTTTTCATTACCTATTTGAAAATAAAAAGTAGCTGGGTTAAATACATGGCCAAGCACACTTGGAGTAGTCAGTATTATCATTTTATGATTTGGATTATATGTATTATTGTTTTTTAGCAGGTCTGATAAACTTGAGCGTAGGTCAGAGTATTTCCCTGCAAGGTGATTTTTTGTATTTATAGATAAAATCCCAAATTTATTTATTCCGAATAGAATTTTTGATAAATTCTTGTCTATATTTGAATCTATATCTAAGGAAATCATAATATGTTTATATTTAAATGTATGGAATTTAGGAGTAAATCTCTTGTGAGTTATTTCACCTATATATATACCTTCTAATATAGACATTTTAAAACCGTTTTAAGATTTCTTCAGATGCATTTAAACCTGACAAATATCCATCTTCGTGAAACCCAAATCCAAAATATGCACCACTGAACAAAATTCGTGATTGTTTATTTAAATTTTTTAATTCATTTTGCATATTTATAGCTTCTTTTCCCAATATTGGATGCTTATATTCAGTAGCATAAATTATGCTTTCTTTTTGAGGTTTGTTTATTGGATTTACTGAAACAATATAGCTTTTATTTGAATCTAATCTTTGAAGTCTATTCATATAATAATGTAATGATTCATGGATGTTATTTGATTCATCATTTGATGAAATAAAATTCCAAGATGCCCATATTTTTTTATTTTTTGGCATTATACTTGTATCTGTATGTAAAATTATATTGTTTTTCGTATACTTGAAAGCTGATAAAGTATTGTATTCATATTTAGATGGGGTATCAATTAAATTTAACGCTTGATCTGCATGACAGCTTAATATTATTATATCGAATTCATTTATATAATTATTTTCTCCCTTAACTATAACTTTATCTTTTTCTTTTATTATATTTGTTATAGTTGTATTTTTAGTAATTGTCCCATTAAATTGATTCTCAAATCTTTTAATATATTCTGCACTTCCTCCTTTGATTGTAAACCATTGTTCCCTATTAAATATTCTCAATAAACCATGATTATTAAAAAATTCAATATATGACCTTGCTGGATAATTTTCTATTTGGTGTTGAGGACTTGACCATATAGAAGCTGCAATTGGATAAAAATAATTTTGCATTGTATATTCAGGACATTTTATAGATGTTAAATATTCTGAAATAGATATATCTTTATTTTGTAATTTACCTGATTTATAGTCTGAATTCATGATTTTTGAATATTTGAATATTGAATATAAAAGTTTGTAATGATTAAAAGTGAAAAATTTTCTTAAATTTGGTACTAATCCTTGTAATGTTCCAGCATATTGAATTTTGTTTATATTGTTACAATAAGAGAAAGACATTTCTGATTTAACTAATTGAATATTTAATTCTTTCAAGAAAATATGAAAATTAGGGTAATTATTAGGATTCATAACAATAAACCCTGTATCAATGTTTAATTCTTTTGAATTGATATCTATTACATTAATTGTATTAGAATGTCCTCCTAAGTAAGCTTTGCTTTCTATCAAAGTAATAGGGTGTTGTTTTTGAAGATTATATGCTGCTGATATACCTGATATACCTGCACCAATTATTCCTATATTCATTTATTATTCTTGTTTTCTTTTTTGAGAAGATATTGTTTTATATACCATTCTGTTCCATCTTTATATGCAAATAATTCTCCACAGATTATAAAAAATAACTTCCATCTATTTAAAAGTTTATTATTTATATTAGGTGTAATATTAACTAATTCTGAATAATTATTATCTAAATTTTCTAGCCAGGCATATAGAGTTTTAGAATAATGTTTACCGTTTTCTATCCAAGATTTATCTAATATAAATTGTGAATTGATTTCATTATAAAACCCATCATATGGCATCATTCCATTTGTAAAAAAATATTTTGACATCCAGGATGTGTTTATTTGATCAAAATCTTGAGGATATGATTTATGACTAAATACTTGAAAAAACAAAGAACCTCTTGGTTTAAGCCATTTGTATGTTAGTTCTAATAATTTTTTTGTATTAAACATATGTTCAAACATTTCAATCGAAATGATTTTGTCATATTTTTTGTAAGTATTAAATTCATTTATATTTGAATGAACTATTTGAATATTATTTAATTTTTTTGAATTAATTATTTCATTAATATATTTATATTGAATTTTTGAATTGGTTATAGATGTAATTTGGGTATTAGGAAAATTAGTTGCTATATATAAAGAAAGAGAACCCCAGCCACATCCTAGCTCTAATATAGATTCATCATTTTTTAATTCAGAATATTGGGTATATTTTTCAAGAGAGGCTATTTCTGCATTTTCTAGATTAGAAGATTGATTTTCAAAAAATGATCCACTGTACTTAAGTTTTGGTCCTAAAACTGTTTTGAAAAACTCTATAGGAAATTGGTAATGTTGATTATTTGCATCATCTGTTGATTTAGCTACTGGTCCATGTGAATGCTTTAAACAAAAATCTTTTTGAATTTTTAATATTTCTGAGTCACTTAATTTAGAAGAATTAGATATATATTTATTCAACATATATTTAACAGAATTTTTTATTACACTTTTAGGCAATAGACCTTTATCGATTAAAAATTCATACCACATTTATCATTTCTTCCCTATAAATATTTGTAAATTATCTATGTGTTTAGTATCAAATGCAGCTTGGCAATAGCTAAAGTAATAGATGAATTTACGAATAAATTTATCTGAGAAACCTAAATTATTGATTTTATCTAAATTATTGGAGAAATTTTCTTTCCAATGTTCTAACGTTTTAACATAATGTTCTCCAATTGAAATATAATCTTTTTCAATTAAATTACTATTAGTTTTCATTGTTTCTAATATATATTTATGTGAAAGTAATAACCCTCCTGGAAATATATATTTTTGTATAAAGTCACAATTGCTTCTATAAGATTCATATCTTTCATCAGGAACAGTGATTACTTGCAATGATAATATTCCATTACTTTTAAGAAGTTTATTTGATTGTATAAAGAAATCCTTTAATCCAGAGTGCCCTACTGCTTCTAACATTTCAACAGAAAATATTTTATCAAATTGGCCATTTAAGTTTCTGTAATCTTGTAATACAACTGTTATTCGATTACTTAGATTTAATTTATTTATTTTATCTTTAGTGAATTCATATTGATTTTTTGATAGAGTTACAGCAACACCAGTACAATTAAATTTTTCAGCAGCCCTTATTATTAAAGCTCCCCAACCAGAACCTATATCCAATATGTGGTCATTTTGATTTAAGCCACTTTTTAAAAAAAGATTATCCAATTTTGCATGTTGTGCTTGGGTTAAATTAAAATTCGGTTCTTTAAAATAACCTGATGAATAGGTCATAGATTCATCTAAGAATAAATCGAATAAATCATTACTTATATCATAATGGTCTTTTACGTTATTTTTTGCATTTATTCTGAAATTATAAGATTTAATTTTGTGTTGTATACGTGATATGAACTTTTCAGGGGTATAATTTAAAATTGTATTATTTTTGTTACTACTATTATTAATCATCAATTTGAAGACTTGTGTTAGATCGGAACAGTCCCACTTTGATTGTAAATATGATCTGGCTAATCCCAGATCATATCCTAAAGCTATGTCAGTAAATGTGGACCATTTATTTATATTTATTGTATGTGTGGAGTTATTATTAGTTAATTGATTAGGCAGATCTACTTTTAATGACATTTTTGATAGACGTTTTATAATTAATGGTGAAATTAATTTTCCTATTATTTCTGATAATTTTTGAATCAAAATCATTAAACTACTTTTTAAAAATTTCTTTCAAATCAAATTGGTCATTTATCCAGTTTTTTATAGAACGTTTAATTCTATACCGCCATCTTTCATAATTTGATTCTAAAGATTCTGGCTCATTTGCATATAAACCAATATTTTCGAGTATAATCTCCCCTACTAATCCATATCCTCCAGATAAATATTTAAATAAGTAAAACAATGTGGTGTTAGGTATGAATTGGACAAGGTTTTTATCTTGTTGAGTACCGTATAAAGCAAATAGTTGACCTATTTTTTTAGTATCATTTAATACTAATTGTATATGTGAGATTATTCTACGAATTAATTCTAAAACTTCGCCATTCATCTTAGGAATTAATGATTGAGATCTTTGCTCAATATCTTTAACTTTATTAATGTGATTAGAAGGCATTTTGAAATTAATAATTGTCTCTAAAATGGGCATTAATAAACTAGGATCATTTTCTAATTGAATTGCAGTTAAATCTCGAAATTGAACTGTGTGTAATGCTTCCCTACCTTTAACTTTACTAATAGCTTTTTGGGTGCCAGATCCTTTTGGGAAAAAATCTAGCTGTAATTCGTACCAGTAGTCAGTTATACATTCTTGTATCATTCCATAAGTGGTTAATCCAATTGGAGTGATTTCAGTACTATGAGATTCTAAATAATTGGTTTCTTCTCTAGCTGAAGATATTTGTTTTGAAAGGTCAGATTCAGTGTACCCTAAGTCTATTAATACATTCTTAAATGGATCCATATGACCTAATTCATCAGAGGAAACCCAAAAATTTTCAATATAATTGCTTAACCATATTGCATTATTATCTAAAGCACCTTTAATAAATGTTTCAGCGTATTGCTCTGTCAAGGATTCTGTAATCATAGAGAGTCTGAAAGTTTCTATTAGTTCAGTCTCAGTCATTTTTGAGTTTTTAACTAATTTGTTTACACTGAAACCTTCAAACATTGAATTAAGATCAGATTCATCTACAGTTTTTAATTTTGGTAACTGGTACTTTACATATTTATCAAGAATGTAATTATTTTGTGATTTATTTCCATTTGTCATATGAATTATTTATAATTTCAACATTTTTTATATATTATTTAACTATTTTATTTGTTTAAATTAATTCACACAACTATAATTATAAATGTATTTTTAGGGATTGTAATGTTAAAACATTTTAAATTTTTTCTTTGTTCTTCTTTACTAGGTGCATTTGTATCAATTTTATTTATATTCTCTCATGATATTCTCACTCAAGATAATCTATTTGAGTTTTGGGAATTTGTTTTAACTTTATTTATTCCATCATTGACAGCTATTATATTTTCTAAAATACTTAAATTGAAATTAATAAAATTTATAGCTATTAGTAATTTAACTTTTATAGTCCCAATTTTAGGAGCCTCTTTTGGTGCTTCAGGTTCAGAACCTTTTATAACGTACATTTTGTTGGGATTAGTAGGTGGAGCATTTTGGAGTCTACCATTTATAATTTATACAATTGTAAGAAATCAACTTAGTAAACATTAATAAGTCTATTAGAAAGAAATTATATATAATGAGTAAAAAATTGTTTCAGTCTGGAGTGGTGGGTAGTTTACCTAGACCAAATGTATTACTTGATTTTTTACCGGAAAATCCTGGCAAAGAATCTTCTCAAATAGCTAGATCGAAAGAAATGGACAAATTAGTTAATTATGCGATTTCTATCCAAGAACTTGCTGGTTTAGACTTAATTAGTGATGGTGAATGGAGAAGGCATGCATATACACATATAATTGCCGATATTGCTACAGGATTTACACCGGATAATAGAATTGAACCCCATCGATGGGGAATTACAATTACTGAAAAAATGGAAGTAATTAATAAAGGTTTAATTGCTAAAGAAGCTGAATTCCTAGTTAAATCTACAGATAGGAATTCAAAAGTTTGTGTTCCTTCACCTTATTTATTGGGTGAGAGATTATGGGAAAAAGAATTATCTACAAAAGCTTATTCAACAAGAGAATTATTTATTCAAGATTTGATCCCTATTCTTAATAAAGAATTATTATTGTTAAAAGATACAGGAGTTACTGTTATTCAAATTGATGACCCTCATCTATGTGTTCTAGTTGACCCTAAAATTAGATCTCAATTTAAAAATCCAAAATATGAAATGGAATTAGCTGCAGATAATATAAATGCTATTTTAGATGGAGTAAATGGAGTTACATTGGCTTTACATTTATGTCGTAGAAATTGGGGTAGATCGGGATGGGGAGCTGATGGAAGTTATAATCCGATTATTGATGTTATGAAAAGAATAAATGTTGATCAATATGTATTGGAATTCAGTATTCCTGCTGCTGGAGATTT
>Ga0115002_10004301_pt1 | contig 17292 bp, 13 predicted proteins | sample ArcticOcean_MG_C_8_FD_89576 | JGI IMG/M metagenome (GOLD analysis project Ga0115002, IMG submission 89576) | Marine microbial communities from western Arctic Ocean - ArcticOcean_MG_CB11_86 | ecosystem: Environmental > Aquatic > Marine > Oceanic | place: Arctic Ocean: Canada Basin | collected... | reverse complement strand
TTGGTGCAGACGTCGCTGCCAGTGCCTTCGCGCGCGCTGCCGGCTAAGCCAGAGATTGGGAGAAAAGAAGTTGAAAACGACAGTAAACATTACCATCAATGGCGAAAGCTATGAGGAGACCATCCCCAATCGCATGCTGCTGGTGGATTTCATCCGCGAAGTAGCCGTGCAAACGGGTACCCATGTGGGCTGCACCTATGAAGGTGTGTGTGGCGCCTGTACCATCCAGCTCGACGGCGAGGCGGTTAAATCCTGCCTGATGCTGGCGGTACAAGCGGATGGCCATAAGATCACCACGGTGGAAGGCCTGGCAACGGGTGGCAAATTGACGCCGCTGCAGACAGCCTTCAACGAGCATCACGCGCTGCAGTGCGGCTATTGCACCCCGGGTATTCTGATGAATATGGATGAGTTTCTGAAGAAAAACCCGAACCCGACCGAGGACGAAATTCGTCACGGCTTGGTTGGCAATCTCTGCCGTTGCACCGGCTATGCCCATATCGTCGAGGCCGTCAAAGCCGCGGCATCTAAATAAGCATCGTCATCGCTATCAATTTTCTCGTCTTGAATGAGAGCTATGCATAGGAGCGGCACGCATGAGTGTTGATAAGAAAGGCGCCTGGGTCGGCGCCAAATTCAATCGCAAAGAAGATCACCGCCTGACAACCGGCAAGGGCCGCTATCTCGCGGATTTGACCTTACCCGGTATGTTGCATCTGACATTTTTCCGCAGTGAGCGGGCGCACGCCACCATCAATAGCATTGATACAAGCAAGGCTATGGCCCTGCCCGGCGTCGTCGCCATCGTCACCGGAGAGGACATCAAGGAAAAAATTCTGTCGATGCCGCAGCCGGTTGTCCAGCCAGGGCTACCAGCTAGGTTCCCCAAACATTGGCCGCTGGCGGTGGGCAAGGTGAAATTCCACGGTGAGCCAGTCGCGGCGATTGTATCGCGCGATAAATATATTGGCGCCGACGCCGCCGAATTAATTGAGGTAGATTACACAGATCTACCTTATGTCGGCGATCCGGAAAGTGCGCTGAAGAGCGGCGCTCCGCTCGTTCATGATGACTGGGACGACAATCTCATTTTCGAAATGGGATTCACTGGCGGCGATACTGAAGAAAGTCAGGCAGAGAACGACGCCGAAGTTGAAAAAATAATGCAAACCGCCGATATCGTGGTGCAGAAGCGATTCCGCGTTCAGCGCTGTGGCGTGACCCCAATGGAGACACGCGGTGTGTTGGCCAATTGGGACGAATCTGACGGCATGATCGCGCATATTACCACCCAGCGCCCGCACATTGATCGCCTGGCTCTTTCAGATATTCTCGAGATCCCGGCCGAAAAAATGCGCATTGTCGCGCCACGCGATCAAGGTGGCGGCTTCGGTGTTAAAGCGCCGTTCTACCGCGAACCGATTCTTGTTTGCTATCTGGCAAAGGCATTGGGCCGCCCGGTCAAATGGGTGGAATCGCGCCAGGAACATCTCATGGTAGTGAGCCAAGAGCGCGATCAGATTAACGATCTCGAAGTGGCCGCGACCAAAGACGGTAAACTTCTTGCCGTTCGCAACCGCGGCCTCGCTGACTGTGGCGACGGCTGCCAAGGTGTTTATTGGGGCTTTGTCATGCCGTTCCTCGGCGCCGTCGAACTACCCAACGGCTACACCTGGGAAAGAGGCGACGTCAAACTCAAAGTGGCAGTGACGAACAAATCCTGCCTCTCCCCGGCCCGCGCCTTTGGCGAATTTCCGACCCGCTTCGCCATGGAACGCGCAGTCGATATGGTCGCAAATCGCTGCGGCATGGAACCTGCGGAACTGCGCCGTAAAAACTTGATCCCAGAACTGCCTTACACTTCAGTTTGCGGCGAGTATATGGACAGCGGTGACTTTCTGAAGGTTTGGGACAACCTCATGAAAGAGGCCGATCTCCCGGCTTTCCGCAAGCAACAGGAAGAAGCCCGCAAGGAAGGCCGTTATATCGGCATCGGATTCGGTCTCGGCGTCGAGCTGTCGGGCGTCTCCTCGGAACTGATGGTGCCGATGGAAAACCAACCTGGATATGGCGCCGCGACGATTCGCCTCGATGCGCGTGGTAAAGTCCAGATTTTTGAGGGCGATGCACCGCAAGGACAAGGCCATGAGACAACTGCGGCTCAAGCTGTCGCACATTCCTTTGGCATTCATCCCAACGATGTTGTGGTGACAACCGGCGATACCGGCACGACGCCGTTTGGCTCCGGCACCATCGGCGCTCGCTTTGGCTCTTACTTTGTTAGTGCGGCGGTACAGGCGGCGGAGATTCTCAAGAAGAAAATCGTCCGTTTCATGGCACATGACATGGCGCTTAGCGACGCTACGGAGGATGATTTCGAATTTGTCGAAGGTGAAATCATCTATCTCAAGGATACTAATATCCGCCAAAGCTTCCGCGACGCCTGCGAACGCAACATCATGGCGCCGATCAATTTGCCGGAAGGCGAGACCGCTGGTCTAGAACACACAGCGTTCTTTGAGGCCGACAAGCCGATGATCGCCTTTAACGCCGATTTTTGCGTCGTTGAAGTCAATCCGGACGATGGCCAGTTCAAGATGTTGAGCTGGACCAGCTCAGAGGATGTCGGGCAGATCATCAACCCGCAAATCGTTGAGGGCCAGATGCAAGGCGCCATTGTTCAGGGCATTTCGAACACCATTTTTGAAGAGTTCATCTACGACGAAAATGGCCAGCAACTGACGGCGGATTTTGAGAACTACAAGATGGCGACCGCCGCCGATGTTCCTAACATGAAGATCACGCACGCACCGACCCCCTGCCCGCACACGCCTTTGGGCTCGCGCGGAATCGGTGAAGGCCGGCCGAGCGATGTGCCGGGCGTTATCACGAATGCGGTTTGCGACGCCTTGTCGCCGTTCGGTATTGAAATCACCGAATTGCCGCTTCGACCCAACAAAATCTGGCATTTGATCCAGGAAGCGAAGACCAAACAGGCCGCAGATTAAACGCCTGAAACACTAATCTTCTTAAAAGGGGCTCCATAGCGGAGCCCCCTTTTTTTTCTGTCCTGCTTGCCCCCAATTGCGCAGAATGACACATTCACCGCGCGACAGAATCATTTAGCAGGGAAAGTGGGAACGATGGAAACCAGAGCCGCAGTGGCGACAGAAGCGGGAAAGCCGCTCAGCATCGAAACAGTAAACCTTGAGCCCCCCCGCGCCGGTGAGGTGTTGGTAGAAATCAAGGCGACGGGAATCTGCCATACCGATGCCTTCACTCTCTCTGGCGACGACCCGGAGGGGCTCTTTCCGGCGATCCTTGGCCATGAGGGAGCCGGCATTGTGGTTGATATCGGACCCGGGGTAACAAGCCTCAAAAGAGGCGATCACGTAATTCCGCTCTACGTGCCGGAATGCCGCCAATGCGAATATTGCACCAGCGGCAAGACAAATCTGTGCCAAGCCGTGCGCGAAACCCAAGGCGCCGGCCTGTTGCCTGATAGCTCCACCCGATTCTCCCTCGGTAAGGACCCGATCTTTCATTTTATGGGTACTTCCACCTTCGCCAATCACACGGTCGTGCCCGAGATAGCCCTGGCTAAAGTGCGTGAGGATGCACCGTTTGATAAGATTTGCTACATCGGCTGCGGCGTGACCACCGGCATCGGCGCTGTGATAAACACGGCGAAAGTCGAAGCCGGCGCCAATGTAGTGGTGTTCGGCCTTGGTGGCATCGGTCTTAACGTGATCCAGGGCGCGCGCCTTGTCGGCGCCAATATGATTGTCGGTGTTGATATCAATCCGGATAGAAAGGCCCTGGCCGAACGTTTTGGCATGACCCATTTCGTCAACCCCAAAGAGGTTGAGGGCGATCTGGTGCCCTATATCGTCGACCTCACACGTGGTGGCGCGGATTACAGCTTCGAATGTATCGGCAATACCACCACCATGCGCCAAGCGCTTGAATGCTCGCACAAAGGTTGGGGCGAGAGCGTCATCATCGGCGTTGCCGGCGCCGGCCAGGAAATTTCCACCCGTCCTTTCCAATTGGTCACCGGCCGCGTATGGCGCGGCACCGCATTTGGCGGCGCCAAGGGCCGTACCGACGTGCCGCGCATTGTTGATTGGTACATGGACGGCAAGATCGAGATCGACCCGCTGATCACCCACACCATGCCGCTCGACGATATTAACGAGGCATTTCATTTGATGCATACCGGTGAATCGATCCGCAGCGTGGTAACTTTTTGATATTCCTGTAGAATGTCTCATTTCAAAATCACGAATCAAAGCGAATAGAGATGGCCCGAACAAAATCGCAAGACCGCGCCGAAGCGGACAAACTCGCTTACCTCAAGGCGTTGGAACGGAAACTCCTATGGCTCTCCGCCTGGACAATCCATAACGCCAACCATATTCGTGAATCTCACGATGGTTTGAAGGTTGGCGGCCACCAGGCCTCGTGCGCATCCGTCGCGACCCTCATGACCGCGCTCTATTTCGATGTTCTTCGCCCGCAGGACCGCATTGCCGTGAAGCCACACGCCTCACCGGTGTTTCACGCCATCCAATATCTGCTTGGCAATCAATCGCGCGATAAACTCAAGCAATTCCGCTCGCTCGGCGGCGCACAATCCTATCCGTCACGCACCAAAGATGCGGACGATGTGGATATCTCGACCGGCTCTGTCGGCCTCGGTGTTGGGCAAACTCTATTCTCCTCGATGGTGCGTGATTATGTCGATCTGCAGCGCCTGGCGCCTGAGCAGCAGCATGACCAACCGGGGCGCATGATCGCAATCATGGGCGATGCCGAACTCGACGAAGGCAATGTCTATGAGGCCATGCTCGAGGGCTGGAAGCATGATGTGCGAAACCTGTGGTGGATGATTGATTACAATCGCCAGAGCCTGGATCGTGTCGTCTCCGACAAGCTATTTCAGAAAATCAGAGGCTTTTTTGAGGCTGTCGGCTGGCAGGTCGTCATCCTGAAGCATGGCAAGCTGCAACAGGCCGCTTTTGAGCGCCCCGGCGGGGATGCCTTGCGCCAGTGGATCGACGATTGTCCGAACGAGCTCTACTGCGCCCTCACCTTCAAGGGCGGCGCCGCGTGGCGTGAGCGCCTGCTCAACGATATCGGCGGTGTTGCTGGCATGCGTGAATTGCTCGACGCACATAGCGATGATGCACTGCAGGACCTGATGACCAACCTTGCCGGCCATGACATGGAATCCGTGCGCGAGGCGCTGCACGCCGTCAACAGCGACGTGCCCCATTGCTTCATCATTTACACCATCAAAGGCTATGGCCTGCCGTTCGCCGGCCATAAGGACAACCATGCCGGCTTGATGAATGTGGAGCAGATGGCCGATTTTCAGGGCGCCATGGGTATCCCGAAAGGCAATGAGTGGGAGCCCTTTGCCGGAATGGATATTGATGAACAGGGCCTGCGGCGTTTTCTCGATGACGTACCCTTCAACAGGGCCGGCCCATCACGCCGCATAACCACTGAAAAAATCGCCCTGCCCGCAAAACTACCGATCCGCGCAACAGGCAAAATGTCGACCCAGGAAGCGTTTGGTCGTGTGCTCAATGATTTGGGCCGGGGTGACAGCGAATTGGCTCGGCGCATCGTCACCACGTCGCCTGATGTCACCGTCTCGACCAATCTCGGTGGCTGGGTCAATCATCGCGGCATTTTCAACCGTGCGGACCGGGAAGATGTTTTCCACTCTGAAAAAGTCGTTTCCATGCAGAAATGGGCGATGAGCCGCAACGGCCAGCATATTGAGCTCGGTATCGCCGAGAATAATCTGTTTTTGATGCTGGCGGCGCTTGGCCTTGCCGGCCCCATGTTCGGCGCTCGCCTGCTACCGGTCGGTACCGTATATGATCCGTTTATCGCGCGCGGTCTGGATGCGCTTAATTATGCCTGCTATCAGGATGCTCGCTTCATGCTAGCCGGCACGCCATCGGGTATCAGCCTGGCGCCGGAGGGCGGCGCGCACCAATCGATCTCAACGCCGCTGATCGGCATGGGCCAGCCCGGCCTGACCCTGTTTGAGCCCGCCTATGCCGATGAATTGGCAGAGATCATGTTGTGGGGCTTTGGCCATATGCAGGAGGAGGACGGTGGCTCGCTCTACATGCGCCTCTCCACCCGCGCTATCGAGCAACCCGTTCGAGAGATGACTGATGCGTTGCGCCACGATATTCTCAATGGCGCCTATTGGCGGGCGGCACCTACGCCCGACGCGCCGCTTATCATCGCCTATTGTGGTGCCCTAGCTGCCGAAGTTGAAGCCGCTTACGCCGATTTACTTGAGGATATTCCAGGTGCTGGCCTCCTCGCCATAACCTCCCCTGACCGTCTGCATAGCGACTGGCAGGCAACACAGCGTCGACGCAGCGCCGGCGAAGCGACAGCACCTTCCCATATAGAGAATCTATTGGCCCAACTGATGCCAGGCGGGGCGCTGATCAGCGTCCTCGACGGCCACCCGGCTACGCTATCTTGGCTGGGCTCCGTTGCCGGTCACCGCCCTTATCCGCTCGGCGTGTCTTCATTTGGCGAATCAGGCGATATCAGCTCGCTCTACAGAAAGCACGGCATCGACAGCGAATCCATTCTTGATATTGCGGCGCTGGCTTGCCTCGACGCTGCCAGATAACGCCATTTTCCTGCACCAGGGAATTGGCGCTTTCGAAAACTGGAGTTATGATCAACCAGCGTTCCATGATATCCTTGTAGTCCTTCAATCCGTCACCTGAACCTAGGGCCGGTGAACCTAGGGCCGGCCTGCAAAGGAGAATTCGCATGGCAAAACATCTCGTTTCCGTCGATCGTACTGCTCCCCTGGCAGAACGCCCCGACGAGGGACACAATCGCTGGCATCCCGATATTACACCGATGATTATCGTGAAGGACGGCGACGAAGCGGAAATCCACACGCGCGACTCTTTTGACTGCCAAATTCACAAGACCATGCGCGGGCCGGATTTAGCCCATGCAAACCTCGGGCGCGCCCATCCGTTGACTGGTCCGGTTTATGTGGAAGGCGCGGTTCTGGGTGATTTGCTGGCCGTCGATATATTGGACGTGAGATCGCATGATGAAGGCTTCACGCTCATTGCACCGGGGTTTGGCTTCCTGCGCGACTGCTTCACCGCCCCCCATCTCGTTCATTGGGAGATGCGCGAGGGCTATGCCACCTCGCCCGATATGCCGGGTGTACGTATTAAGGGTGATCCGTTTTTCGGCGTCATGGGATTGGCGCCTTCAAGGGCGCTGCTCGATCAAATCAATGCGCGTGAGAAAGCTTTGCATGAACGTGGCGGTGCGGTTTTCCTGCCCGAGTCTGATTCGGCAGTACCAACCGACACAGCGATTTCGTCAGAAGCGCTCAGAACCATTGCACCGCATGAGACAGGCGGAAATCTCGATATCAAACAGCTGACTAAGGGCACCACGATCTATTTGCCGGTCTATCAGGAAGGCGCCCTGTTCTCGGTCGGAGACGCGCATTTTGCCCAGGGTGACGGCGAATCATGCGGCTCCGCCATCGAAACCTCAGCCATTCTCCATGCCCGCTTTCGCATCCTGAAGGGCGAAGCAACGCGGCGCTCGCAAACAGATGCCTCATTCGGAAATGAGAACAACCCACACCCGCCACTCGACAGCTCAACGCGTTTCTACGCCACCACCGGCACTTGCCTAAAGAGCGACGGCGAAAACCTCTCCGAAGACCTCTCGCTGGCGACGCGAAACGCGCTGTTGAATATGGTCGATTATATTAGCGATCAATACCAATTCTCACGCGAGAACGCCCTGGCCCTGGCCAGTGTCGCCGTGAATTTACGCATCAGCCAAATTGTCGATGTACCAAACGTGACGGTGTCTGCGTTTTTGCCGTTGGAGATATTTGACTAAGACAGGCGAGAAGGCGCGCGTCGGCTCGCAATTAAGCTGCAAAAAAAATGGGTCGAGTACGATGCACTCCCCCCCTAACCCCACTGACACAAACTCTCGTACATCACCGCGTGGAAACTGTGCTAGACAAATAATGGTAATCTTATGAAGGTGCTTCCATCCCACATGTTTACGCCATGGCGGTCAGCCCGCCAGAGTAAAGGAAGGCATCAATGAAGTCCGCAAGAAAATTACTGGTAGCGCTGTCGCTAGTCGCGGCGGCAACTCTTGGTATATCGAATCAGTCTTCTGCGGGTGAGGATCCGATCATTATCGGTGCGGCTGTAGCATTGAGCGGCTTTGTAGCGCCCTATGATGACGGACCGCAAAAGGCAGCTCAGCTCGCGGTGAAGGTCATAAACGAACGTGGTGGTGTGCTCGGACGGCAGTTGGAGATTGTCTTTGCGGACACAAAATCCGACATCGCGCACGGTGCCAATGCCGGGCTCGAAGTTCTCGATAAGGGCGCTCAGATGCTTCTCGTGACCTGCGATTACGATTTCGGCGCCGGCGCGGCGTCGGTGGCAAACGCGCGCGGCGTCATCGCCTTTTCGAGCTGCGCGGCGGATCCAAAATTCGGCGTACAGGGGATCGGCCCGTTCGCCTTCACCATGTCGATCGGCACGCCGGGCCAAGGCGCGCTAATGGCGGAGTGGGGCTACAATAATAAGGGCTACCGCACGTCCTATATGCTGATCGACCCAACAATAGAGTTTGACGTTTCGCTTTGCAGCTCATTCAAGGAGCGCTGGATCGAGGTCGCCGGTAAGGACGCATTACTTGGAGAAGACACGTTCCAGAACAGCGACCCCTCGATCGCCTCACAGATTACCCGCATCAAGGCCGTCGACCCGCAGCCTGATTTTATTTTTTACTGTTCCTACCCGCCGGGTGGGGCCGCGGCGCTCAAGCAGTTGCGTGCCGCAGGCGTTAACCTCCCGGTATTGAGCGGTGAAGCGATGGGCGGGACATATTGGCTCGATGCGGTTCCCGATCTGAGCGATCTCTACTACGCCATCTACGGTTCAATCTTTGGCGACGATCCGCGACCCGAAATCAACGGGGTGCTGGACAAATTTATCGAGATGCATGGTGGCCCACCGGCAACAGGCCAGATGTACACCGGCTACGCCGCCATCGAGACATGGGCAAACGCGGCCGAGAAAGCCGGCTCATTGGACGGCGACGCGGTGCGCAAGGTGCTTGAAACTTACAATGACGAGCCGTCATTGGTTGGCGCCACGACGTTCAGTCCAGACCTTCATATGAGCGTTAAGCGTCCGATGACTATCATGCAGGTGCAGGGCGGCAAGCATAGCGCCATCGGTGTGTTCAGGCCTACCAAGGCGGCAACAATCGACTTCTAGTACTGATTTTTTAGAGAGCCAATTCGTTTCACTGTCTCAGCGGGTCGCGACTTCCCTGGCCGCAGCCTGCCGCGCTCGTCTGAGTTTCCGCGCTCGCAGTTCCAGCGTGCGTAAACCCGGGCGATCTGCTGCTAGAGAGCGCCAGGAGAGGCGGCAACGGAATGGTTCTGGAAGCGCACAATTTGTCCGTCCACTTCCAGGGCGTTCGCGCCATCGACGGCGCCAGCCTGACGCTCAGGCGTGACGAAATACTCGGCCTAATCGGACCGAACGGCGCCGGCAAGACGACACTGGTAAATGTATTAACCGGATTTCAGCGGCCCGATATTGGTTCCGTGCGGCTCGCCGGCATCGATGTGACCAACCGACCGCCTTTTCACATAGCACGCATAGGTATTGCCCGGACGTTTCAGGATGTTCGTCTGTTCGGTGGCCTGACCGTGTTCGAGAACGTCGAGGCCGGCGCCCTCGGAATGGGGCTTAAAAGGCGCGCCGCGCGCGAGCGCGCGGATCAAGTGCTCGACTGGCTCAAGCTCTCTTCCAAGGCGCGGGTGCGGGCTGACACGTTGCCGTTCGGCGAGGAGCGCAGGGTCGGAATTGCGCGCGCCCTGGCGATGGCGCCGGCTTTTCTGCTGCTCGACGAGCCGGCCGCCGGACTCAACGAGAAGGAATGCGAGGATCTGCAGGAAATGATTGCCGATATCCGCGCCCGATCCAAGGTCGGTGTCTTGCTGATCGAACACAACATGGCGGTTATCATGGGCATTTGCACTCGCATTTACATGCTCGACCAGGGACGCATAATAGCCGAGGGAGAACCTGGGGAAATCAGGGCCAATGCCAAGGTAAAACAGGCCTATCTTGGCGAGGATTTTGAGTAAGTTCATGTTAGCTCTCGACGATGTGAAAGTCAGTTATAGCAATATCTTGGCCCTGCGTGGCGTGTCCCTGCACGTCGAAACACGCGAGATCGTCGCCGTGATTGGGCCGAATGGCGCCGGAAAATCCTCACTGCTGAATTCGATCGCCGGCGCGGTGCAGATTGTTGGTGGGGCGATCCGCTTCGAGGACAGCCCAATCGCCGGAAAATCGCCGGAAGATTTGGTGCGCCTCGGTGTCTCATTGGTGCCCGAGGGCCGGCGCATTTTTGCCGGACTGAGCGTATGGGAAAACATCCGCATTGGGGCGGTCGCGCGAAAGGATCGAGCCGCAATATCGCAGGATATCGAGCGCGTCCTGGAAACATTTCCGGTTCTACAAGAGCGCCTCAAACAACCCGCCGGAAAACTTTCCGGCGGCGAGCAGCAGATGCTGGCTATCAGCCGGGCATTGCTGGCGAGGCCGCGGCTTCTGCTAATCGATGAGCCGTCGCTTGGTCTCGCGCCGCTTGTGGTGGATGAGGTTTACCGTGCGGTTGGCGAGTTGCGTGAAGGAGGCGTCACCGTCCTACTGGTTGAACAAAGCGCAACGCGCGCGCTGCAATTCGCCGATCGCATCTATGTGCTGAACACAGGTGCGATCGTCATGTCGGGAAGTTCGGACGAATTGCGCAACGCCGCCGATTTCGAAGATGCCTATTTTGGCTACGGTACCAGTAGCCAATGACCTTCATCCTGCAAAACATAATCGACGCACTCAGCCTGGGCTCGCTCTATGCGCTCATTGCGCTCGGTATCGGACTCATTTTCGGCATCATGCGGCTGATGAACTTCGCCCATGGTGAACTCATGATGCTGGGCGCCTATGCGCTGTTTTTTACCGTCGGACAGCCGCAGGCCGTGATGGCGCTGATCGCCATCATGTTCGTCGTTGCGATTGCTATAATAATGGAGCGCGTTGCGTTCCGGCCCTTGCGCGGAGCCAACCCGGCGACGTTGCTCATCGCATCGTTCGCGCTGGCATATTTTATCCAGCATCTGGTGCTGTTGATTTTCGGAGCTCGTCCCAAAAGCGTCAACTTCTTTTTTGAGCTAAGCGAATTCTTTGTCGTCGGAGGGCTGCGCATCCCCAAGCTGCAGGTTGCGACGATTGTCCTTACGGTTTTACTGTTGGTTGGACTTGTGCTGTTTTTCCGGCGCAGCAGCATCGGTATGCAGATGCGCGCCGCGGCCGAGGATTTCGAAATGGCGCGCCTGGTCGGCGTGCGCGCCAACACTGTAATTGCCATTGCATTTTCTCTGAGTGGCGCGCTCGCCGCCGTGGTGTCACTGCTCTATGTCATACAGACCGGAACGCTTTCGCCGGGCATGGGTATCAGCCTCGTACTCGTAGCTTTCGTGGCGACGGTGATCGGCGGCATGGGCAGTCTCGTCGGCGCAGCGGTCGGCGGCATGATCGTCGGCGTGCTTACCGTCGCCTTGCAGGCGGTGTTACCGATCGAACTCCGGCCTTATCGCGATGCCGCGGTGTTTGCGCTGCTCATCGGCTTCCTGTTGGTCCGCCCGCAGGGCCTGCTCAAAGGCAGAGCCGCAAAGGAACGCGTGTAAATCATGCGGCACCGGATCGAGAGGGGCTTGCTGTTCGTTTGGCCGGTGCTGTCGCTTGCCATCATCCTGGTCGTGATCGCCGCGTTGATTTCACTGGGCCCGACGCTGCTCCAACGCGTGGCGACAGAAGCATTGATCAGGCTCATCGTGGTAATCGGCCTCTATGTCTTCATTGGAAATTCAGGAATTATTTCCCTTGGTCATGTGAGTTTCATGGCGATCGGCGCCTACAGTTCGGCGCTCATGACGATCCCGCCGCAGATGAAAAAATTCGTGCTGGATCTGCCGCCATTCATGACGGTTTTGCTGTTGCCGGCAATTCCGGCAGCTTTTATCGCCGCCATGGTCGCCACGCTATTTGCGATTCTTATTGGCATTCCGCTCATGCGTTTGTCTGGAATCGCAGCTTCGATGGGTACGTTTGCGTTCCTCGCTATCGTCTATGTGGTGATTTCGAATTGGAAAGCCGTTACCGGTGGCCAAAGCGCTCTGATCGGCCTGCCGGTCTACACCAATATTTGGGTCGCGCTAATCTACGCAATGTTCGCACTTATCCTGGCCTTCGCCTATCAGCACTCGCGATATGGAGTCCGATTGCGCGCCTCGCGGGAAAACGAGGTGGCGGCCCTGGCGACCGGGATAAATGTTCGCCGCGAACGCCTGATCGCCTTCGTCGTCAGCGCCTTTATCGTAAGCTTCGGGGGTGTTCTGCATGCCCACTTCATCGGCGTGTTGTCTTCGAGCTCGTTCTATCTCGACGTCACCTTTATTACGCTCGCCATGTTGGTCATCGGCGGCATGAACAGTCTCGCCGGTGCGGTGATCGGCACCATCGTCGTCAGCTCGCTGGGGGAGTTACTACGCCTCATGGAGGTCGGTGTCGATCTCGGCACATTGCATCTTGCCGCCCCGCGCGGTCTACGCGAGGTCGGGTTGTCTTTCCTCATGTTGCTAATCTTGCTGTTCCGTCCCCAGGGTCTCACGAGCGGCAAGGAATTTTTTCTACCTTCGCGTATGACGCGACGATTTCTTGCCGGGAATACTACCTCGTCAACTTCCTGCGCACGCTCGCGCAGCCACAGGAGATAGCGCACTAGTCGCTGACGACGGGCCCAAGGAGAAGCTGGTCAAGATTGGCGCGAGTGGTGTGCCAGGGCCGCTACGTCATCTTCCAGATGGCGGAGGTCGTGGTGTCAGCAAGGATGTTCGGCAAATCCTGGAGCGCATCGTCCGCCTGCGGGCGCCACCGGTGCCGGCATGCACCTAAGCTAGGCGCGTCATTCGACAAGCACGGGCGGAGGGCATTGTCATGCGGGAGCAGCCGACAATCGGATTGACCTCCCGCCACCTCAGAATTTTCATTGATGTCAAATCGACCATGACGCCCATTCCCTTCAATTTGCTTGGGGCGCGTATGAGCAGCGCCCGCTGTCTTGGGAGGGAAGATGGCGCATCTGGTTTCAGATTGGCAGGGTCAGGTCTGAACAAGAAAGTGGCCCCAACCTGACACCTGTATCGAAGCGATGGAGCGGGCAACGCGGGACAAGTTTTTGTACTCCCGCTGCCCCCTAATGTTGGCCCGCGCAGGAAACGGACCAATCGGCTGGCTCTGGCACTTTGGTGTACACCCAACGATAATAAAAAAACCCGCCGGAGCGGGTTTCTCGTAAACATTTAATTTTATTAGGTAAAATGGGGCGAGTGAGGGGACTTGAACCCCCGACCCCCTGAATCACAATCAGGTGCTCTAACCACCTGAGCTACACCCGCCACAGAGGCTCTTTCGAGCAAACTTTGAATAGTCTATGGGTTGAGGAACGTCAAGCGTCGGATGGAGGGTTTGTCTGCGCCTTATGTTCTTTCTTTTTGGTTTGAACCCTCAAGCGCCGGGCGGGGGGGTATCCGCCCCCTTGGCTTACCTCGTATTAACTCGGGCGGGCGGTCGCCCTTGCCGGAATGCATGATGCATTCCGGGGGGTGGTGCCGATTGGAGGGTTGGGCTTGCCCGCCCTGCCCTGGCGCCTATTTGCGTTCGGCCAGAAATTTTTTGATACGTGTCATAGCCTCCAGGATTTCTTCTGTGCTGGCGGCGTAGGAAAATCTTAGATAGCCCTCGCCATATTCGCCAAAGCTGGTGCCGGCGATGGTGGCGACGCCGGCCTCCTCAAGAAGGCCGTCTTGCATCTCGCACGCGGTTAGGCCGGTGCCTTCGATATTTGGCATGGCGTAGAACGCGCCCTGGGGCTCGGCGCAGCGGAAACCTTCTATCTGGTTGAGCTCGCGCAGGATGATTTTGCGCCGCTCATCGAAGGCCAGGCGCATGGTTTCGACCGAATCTTGCGGGCCTTGCAGTGCCTCCGTGGCGGCGATTTGCGTCGCGGCGTTAACGCAGGAATTACTGTTGACAGCGAGGCGCGTTGCCTGTTCGGCAAGCTTGCCCGGCCACACGCCATAGCCAATGCGCCAGCCCGTCATGGCGTAGGTTTTCGACCAACCATCCAACAGGATCACGCGGTCGTGGATCGATGGGTAGCTCAGCAGGCTGACATGCTCCTGGCCGTCATAAAGCAGACGTGAATAAATCTCATCGCTCATGATAGCGATATCGGGATGGGCCTCCAGCCCTTCGACCAGGCGATCAAACTCGAACTTGGGGGTTACACCGCCGGTCGGGTTGGCCGGGCTGTTGAGCATGATCAGCCGGGTGTGTGGGGTTATTTTGGAGAGCACTTCCTCGGCGCTGAAGGAGAACCCGGTTTCCTCATAGAGTGGGATCGGCACCGCCGTCGCGCCGGAAAACTCGATCGCCGACTGATAGATCGGAAAACCCGGATTGGGATAAAGTATCTCCGCCCCTTCTTCGCCAAACATAAGCGCTGCAAAGAACATGGTGACCTTGCCGCCCGGCACCACAACCACATTGTTAGGGTCAATCTCCACCCCGCGATGGGTTGCGATATCGCCGGCCACAGCCTCGCGCAGCGCCATCGTGCCATTGGCCGGGGTATAGCCGTGATGGCCATCGGCGAGCGCCTTACGCCCGGCCTCAACGATATTCTCCGGCGTTTGGAAATCCGGCTGGCCGATACCGAGATTGATGATCGAACGGCCCTGAGCCTCAAGACCCTTGGCCCGCGCCAAAACCTCAAATGCAGATTCGGTACCGAGCCGCGCCATGCGCCCTGCAAGTTTCATGAAATTCGCCCTGTGTGAAATTGAATTGCGCCCAACATATGGGAGCTGATGGTGGGCCGCAATTTCTATTGGAGCGCGCTGGATTTCCCCACTCTCAAATACAGAGTTATCGCGCTGCATCATAGAACATCACCGCACTGCCTATAATTTGTGCAGAACGTGTAATTTAGTGGCAGTGTACCGCTGCACCATCCGCCGCCTACGTCTTAACCCATTGATATATTGCAATACTTCCACGCCCTCGCGTTTGGCACGCGCCATGCAATAGAGGGGGTGTGATATCCGCTTTGTGGCGGAGATAATTTTGTGGGAAAGCCAGCATGAAAAAAATCGAAGCGATCATCAAACCGTTCAAGCTTGATGAAGTGAAGGACGCGCTGCACGAAATCGGGCTGCAAGGTATCACCGTCACGGAAGCTAAGGGCTTTGGCCGCCAGCGCGGCCATACCGAACTCTATCGCGGCGCCGAATATGTCATGGATTTTTTACCCAAGGTAAAAATCGAAATTGTGCTTGAAGCCAACCAGGTCGAACGCGCCGTTGAGGCGATCCAACAAGCGGCACAAACGGGCCGCATTGGTGACGGTAAAATATTCATCACGTCGGTCGAGGAAGTCATTCGTATCCGCACCGGCGAGCGCGGCACAGACGCTATCTAAAAAACAATACCACCCAAACGCGCCCCCCAGGCGTAGCACCCACCAGGCGAAGTACGAAGCCAACAAGACAGAGGAAACACAAGTTATGAGCGACGCTCAAACAGTTCTCAAAACTATCAAAGACAATGATATTCAGTTCGTCGATTTTCGCTTCACCGACCCGCGCGGCAAATGGCATCACACCGCCCAGGCTGTGCGCACCGTTGATGAGACCATGCTGACCGATGGCATCATGTTTGATGGCTCGTCAATCGCCGGCTGGAAGGAAATCCATGAATCGGACATGATCCTGACGCCCGATCCCGCGACGGCGGTGATCGACCCGTTCACGGCACAGCCGACCCTGATCATATCCTGCAATGTGATTGAGCCCTCGACCGGCCAGCCCTATGGCCGCTGCCCGCGTGGTGTGGCCGAGCGCGCTGAGGCTTATTTGTCTTATTCCGGCATTGGCGACACTGCCTATTTCGGCCCCGAAGCTGAATTCTTCGTCTTTGACGATGTGCGCTATGACGTCTCCAGCCACCAGATGTATTACATGCTCGACCAGGAAGAAGGCCCCTACAATTCCGGGCGTGAGTATGAGGGCGGCAACTCTGGCCATCGGCCGGGCGTCAAAGGCGGCTATTTTCCTGTTGCGCCGATCGATTCCATGAACGACATGCGGGCCGAAATGTTGACCCATATGGAAGCCATGGGCATCAAGGTTGAGAAGCATCACCATGAAGTTGCGCCAAGCCAGAACGAGCTTGGCTTTGAGTTCGATACCATGCTGAAAACCGCTGATTTCATGCAGACCTTTAAATATGTCGTCCATCAAACGGCCCATTCCTACGGCAAGACGGCGACCTTCATGCCCAAGCCCGTGGCCGACGACAATGGCTCCGGCATGCATGTGCATCAGTCGATCTGGAAAGACAGCAAACCGCTCTTTGCTGGCACCGGCTATGCGGATCTATCGGAAAGCGCGCTCTACTATATCGGCGGTATCATCAAGCATGCCCGCGCGCTGAACGCTTTCACCAATGCCTCGACCAACAGCTATAAGCGTTTGGTGCCGGGCTTTGAGGCGCCAGTGCTACTCGCCTACTCGGCGCGCAACCGCTCCGCTTCTTGCCGTATTCCGCATGCAGCATCGCCCAACGGCAAGCGCATCGAAGTGCGCTTCCCCGACCCCACGGCCAATCCTTATCTGGCCTTTTCAGCCATGCTCATGGCAGGCATTGATGGCATTGAGAATAAGATTCATCCGGGCGATGCCATGGACAAAAATCTCTATGACCTGCCGCCGGAAGAATTGAAGGAAGTGGCGACCGTCTGCCGCAGCCTGCATCAGGCATTGGAAGCACTCGATGAAGACCGGGCATTCTTGAAAAAGGGTGAGGTTTTCTCAGACGATTTGATCGACGGTTATATCGATCTCAAATCAGAGGAAGTGCAAAAATACGAAATGACACCGCATCCGGTGGAATACGAGATGTATTACAGCGTTTGAATTAGGCGGCTGAGCCGAGGGCATGTCGCGCTGCTATGGCAGATATGTCCTCGGCTCAAGTCTGAACAGGCGGCGGGCGGATATAACCGCTTCCACCGACGTTACCCAAGCCAAGCCAA
>Ga0115002_10004300_pt1 | contig 17296 bp, 5 predicted proteins | sample ArcticOcean_MG_C_8_FD_89576 | JGI IMG/M metagenome (GOLD analysis project Ga0115002, IMG submission 89576) | Marine microbial communities from western Arctic Ocean - ArcticOcean_MG_CB11_86 | ecosystem: Environmental > Aquatic > Marine > Oceanic | place: Arctic Ocean: Canada Basin | collected... | reverse complement strand
TAAAGGGACCCACCCTTGGCGGTTTGCATTGCAAAGATCCGGTATCTCCACTACACCGCCATCCTGAGCGGAAAAGAATAATCAATCCTCAGGAAAATTGTGTTTATTCTTCCCCATACATTAAACCCCAGAAGACAGCAATTCTCCTTGGGTTTAAATGTCGTCAATCTTACTTAACCAAAGTCAACTTCTTAGTCTGTTGAAAAGACCCGGCCTGTAGGCGATAGAAATATACACCAGCAGCTTGAAGATCTGCGCTCCAGGCAGTGGTGAATCTGCCCGCATTAAGTCGCTCATTAACTAATACCTGAACCAAGCGTCCGCTAATGTCGAAAACTTGAAGACTAACATGCTGCTCATCCGGCAAATCAAAACCAATAGTAGTAGTACTATTGAACGGATTCGGAAAAGCGTTCTTTAGCATGTAAGAATCAGGTATCAGTCCATTGCCTGATTCACTATTATGCTCTTGAAGTAGCCGTACTAATTTACCGATTTGTGATGGTGTGTCGCTGCCTGTTGCATCAATATTTCCACCATCAGCTAATTCCGCAACCGATAGGTAATCTATCAACGCTGCAATAGAATCCTGCACGTTACCGGCATTGTCACATCGGTCACCGTACTCTGCCATTGCATCTTCATACAGCCCAAGTTCAGTCAGGCAATGCGTTGAAAAACGTGCCGCAACAGCTGCTACCCGATCATCTTCATGCTCTTCAGCAGCATCTTGAAGGAAACCACGCAATGCGCGGAAATTTCTGTTTTCCAGTTCACCGACACAGCCTGCCAGGTAATGGATAGAGTTGATACCAACGGCACCAGTGTCAGCCACACAATTTCGGAAGTGTCGTGCAGATTCAGCATACTCACCACGTTCCCACAACCGCATCGCGACTGCGTATTCTTCAGCACTACTAAGCTCTATGCCGGAATATGAGCTGTAGTCTATCGGTGCTTGGGTTCCAGTTCCCCAATAGAAAAATCCATCTGAGGGGGTTGCGCCCCAGTAATTATTTTTAGCATTCACAGCAAGGGTATTGTTGAAATCATCCTTATAAATCATGTATCCGATTGGTAAGAAAAATACATCATCGTAGTCCACAATATTATTATAATTTATATCAGGATAGGAGCTACTGGCAAGATATATCTCCGCGCCATCTGAGCCGGTTTGTATTAAACCGCCATTGTTTTGTATAGTGTTAGGATTGTCATTGAGTCCGTCCCAGGTGTTTAAATCAGGATCGGAACTATAGCAGGCAATACCACCGCCACCGTTATCCTGGATGGTATTCCAGATCATTTCAGGATCTGATGAGCTAAGGTAAATACCCGCCGAAATGTAGGTGTCACCCACACCATTATTAACAAATAGGTTGTCATTCAATGTTACTTTTCCAGCAGTACAGTTTGTCATAAACAAACCATTATCCATAGTATTCCCACCATTACTGGCGAATGTGCAGTTAATTATGTTAAAACGGGAATTATTAATATACATCCCAATTCCACCGCGGAAGAATTCACAGTTTTCTAAAAGAATTTGACTTGGCCCCGAACCACCTGCGCCTACAGCTTGAACCCCATTTTGTGCACCAGCAAACATAACGTATTCCAGAGACGTTGATGCGGTGACGCTACTGGATATATTAACTTTATCCCAGCTTTGAGGTGGATCGGCTTCAAAATCAGGTATAAACTGAAATTCGCGACCAGATTCCCCTTCCATTTCTAAACCATCAGCAATATCCAGAATAACATTCTGTTCTAACATAAAAACAGTCCGCCCCTGTTCGCCTTGAGGCAATATTGGATTGAGATCAAAATTACCGCTTATTGTTGTTAAGTATGGACTAACTGGATTATATCTTATTTTATAATATTCACCCTCAACTTGTCCACCTCCATGAATTTCATCATCTGAAAGGTAGATGTAATCCTCAATAAAATTCATGTAATAAGAATCATGATTTGGCGGATATGGATTAGACGAAACTCCCAATGTCTATTGCTCAGAATTCCACCAAAAGCTCCAATGTCACCATAGGTTCCTTCTACCCACTCCAGGTGACCTACTGCTACTCTATCTTCAATGTCATCCCCGACTTCGCCAAGCTCCCCAATGAATTCCCATACCATAGTGCGAAAGTGTCCATCATTTCTTGAGGCTATATCAGGCGATATAGTTTTCATAGCGGTAGTAAGAACAATATCAGGGACTGCTTGGTTAGTCATAGGTGAATAGGGAATTGCGTCCGTATCAGGGACACCAGCCCTAAAATCTCCAGCTGTAGTAAAGTTGCCCTCACCCTTAAGGTGAATTGTGCTTTGAACTTGATGATGCAAAACATTGTTGGACATGGTTATGTCCCAATCTTCACCGTCATCAACGACATAATCCCAGGTGGTATCATCTCTAAAAGCATTATGTTGAATGTGAACAGGATTATCCGCTTGTTCCAGATAAAATGTGCCCGTAATATATATGCAATTACTGCCATTTTGTCCGATTAAGTTGCTGTAAAAAACATCAGGATCCGCAGAATTTCCAGCTCTAAACAAATCTGTAGGTTGTGTTACATTTGGTGATCTTAGTAAATTTAGTATCATGCCATAACCATTATTTTCCCAAACAGTGTTGTGCATAAATCGCATGGATGGAGCATAATGTTCCCTATCTGCCTCAACGGTTAGGTATACACCTGCAGCATCATTATTGGTCGAGCCAGACTCAAATGCCTGGCCGTTATTAAAAATGATATTGTTCCATATCGCGAAATTGCCATCCTCAACTCCATTATAATCTTGATCCTCATTATCCGTTAATCCTCTGATTCCATTCCACTCATTATCATGGATAAAACAATTTGCGATTTCAAACGGTTTATGATCCCAAGCATCTTGATTCCAGAGCCAACCCTCAATCCGATCCCACTCGCTAAAGTGCCTATAAATATAAACACCGTGATTTCCATTATTATATATTTCACACTGTCGCAAAAGTTTTTCACCAGTTAGACCCAGCTTATGGTTGCGATTTCTCACGGACTCCATACTCCAAGCCTCCTTTACATAAATACCATTCAAGGTATTGTCATGAATTTTACTTTTTTCGACACCTCTAATTCCATCGTCGGAGCGGTGGTCACCGTTATCCCACCGTTCGTTATCGTCATCATACCATTCGCTGCCATTGAATCTTCCATCCTCAAATGTTGTTACGTTGTGTTGACCGGGATTCCATTGAGTGTCCCACATAACGATTCCATTGCCTATGCATTGTTTTATTTCGCAGCCATACATTAGCAGCTTAGAATTGCGACAAATTATTCCACCAGGGTCATTATTGGTGTTTGCAAGCTCTGAATTATCTGCACCAATTATTATACAATATTCCAAATCGGCAAAAGGTTGATCAAGGTCTATACCATTGCCGTTTTCATCCCTTCCAGGATGTAATCCCGGTTCATTAAGGATAATTCCAAAAAATGAATTTGCTACGACATCATTACCGTTCATTTCCGAGGTTAATGTAACCTTATTAAATTTTGTTCCCTGAACTATCAATCCAGCCGCGGTTCCCGCCTCTTCATTTAATACTACAAGGATGCCAGATGGATCATTTTCAAATCTTTTAAAGGTCAGCTTGACTCCTTCTTCAATTATCAATCTACCACCTGTCTCGATGTTTATTATTCCCTCAACCGTTAGATCAAGATCCGACAGGATGGTCACCTCTGCACCATCTGATATAGTTATATCCTCCTCAAGATCATAAAATATAACCGCATCCTCATCAAAGTGTGGATAATCAGCAAGTGCGTTTCCTACAAATGCTACAGATAGCAGCGCTACCAATAAAATGGTAATTTTTCGAATACTAATTGCCCTCATTGGACTCTTCCTTTCAAGTTGTTGTGTATTGTTAAATATGCTTAATGCAATTGAATATTATTTAATGTAGTTTATTTTCTGTATTTTAAATTGGTTAGGGATTGAGAACTGAACAAAATACGTTCCGCTGGATAGATCATTGCCTGACAAAAGGTAATGATGAGTGCCCGGTTGTCTGTCGTTCAGCACATTTTTGAACACAATTCGCCCGTTTGAGTCGATCATGGAGATGTTTACATCTGAGTTCACAGGCAAATTATACTTGATAATTGAGTTGCTATTAAACGGATTAGGGTAAGCCGGAAAAATAGTAAACTCATTGGGAATAATTTCCTCATGTGGAACAGCATCAATATTACCGACCTGGATAAACCATGTAACCGTAACGAGTTCATTACCATCTGTCAGATGGAAATTAAAATAGTGCCAACCAGTCTGATTGAATTGAATGCTGTCAGTAACAGAGTCCTCATATTGCTCCCTCAGTATAATACCATTACCAAATGAAAGTTCGTCCAATTGCCAACCATAGTAGAGTGTATCGCTGTCCTCATCTGAAGCATTTACAGTAAACCTCTGCCATTCATTTTCTCTGATATATACATTCGTCGTATCCTCAAAATTGTCAGGGACATGCCAGTTTATTAAGGGAGGCGAATCATCATGATCGAAAAAATAGTACCCAATATCGATACGGCTTCCGTCTGGGTCTTGAGCTAACTCTTCTCGTCCGGCATTGACTGCTGGAGATGAAGAAACTGGTGATAGCCTTTTTGGGCTCAACTGGAGTAACTTTGCCTCAAGAAACATATTCCCAAATACATCAGTCGAATCCCCTTTATGATTTACTCTCTCAATTATTCCGACATTGGTGGGTGGATTTCTTGTCTCTACATACTCAGAGTATCCAATAAGGTTATTGACAAATTGTATGTTGGGATTTCTGCGGTCTGAGGTAAAGGCTATGTGGGAATTATCTATAATGTTGTCTCTAATTATTCCCTCTAATGAATTGGGTACGCCAATTCCAGTATCTCTGCAATTTGCTATTGTATTGTTTTGAATAATGGCAAGTGAGCACTGTCGTGTAAGGGTAATTGCATTCTCATGATAATACATCAAGTTATGATTGATCATGGTGGTATTAGTTTGTACTACAAGACCTAATCTGGATTGGGAAAATATATTTTCAGAAATATTAGAATGATTGCCGCTAACTGTCACACCTGAAGAAAACATACGTGGATTAAAATTGTTATTTAATATTTCTGTGGTGTCGCCAGATGTACGTACATATAATAATTGATTCTCCTTTAGCAATATATTTGATTCTGATATAATATCTAATCGAGTATTACCAGAGTTTACCATCTCAAAATAGCCACAATAAATCTGATCTATAAGACTTATGCCAATATCTACAAACCTAAAAATAATACTATCGGCCGAATTAATATTAAAACGGTACCTTGTTTCAGCCCCGCTTTCATACAGTGTTTGATCACCAGTCAGTTGAATTTGGTTATCTTCATCCCCCAATAACAATAATTTTCCAAATATATCAAACTGGTTTAGTTGTCTATATTCAAAGGGGGATTTAGATTTAAACTCGAAGTGCACACCCGGCTCCATGGTCAGTGTATTCCCCTCGGATAGAATAATGTCATCGACTACATAATATGGCGAGTTCGCTTCGGTAAATGTCCCTGAAACACTTCCTCTTAGTATCTTTCCATCGAGACAATTTACCCCTACGCTCAAAGTATCTTCATTTCCTCGGCGGTCTTCTGCTTTGATTACAAACGTGAATTCGGATTGGTTATCAGGAACACGCCCGCCGACCACAATGAATCCATAGCCCTCGTCTATATTCCTCATCCAGTGGGGAGCTGTATCAAGTGATATTGTCACACTTCGGCGATCATCATCCGCCTCTGCCGTGTAAGAGTAGAAATTCCCTGTGGAAGCAAAGTCCCACCAATTTGAGGTTATAACCGGATCGTGATCCATCCGCTGGTTAAAATACCTTGCCCCAATATCCGAAGCTGTTCTATCCGGGTCCAATATGTCCGGGTCACCGCTGTCAATGAGTTCGCTATCAAATTGCAGCGACACATCAAACGGATTGCCGCCATTAAACTTAGGATTCACTATTATATCATGCTCGCCAATCTCGCTGCCATCACCAAAAATTGAGTCGAAACCCCAAAAGCAATTGTAATCGCTATCACCATTATAGCCATAGGTGAAGGCAATTCCTCCTACGTGAGATGCAGCAAAAATGTTGTTTCTCAGCGTAAAACGGTTCAAATATGGGAAGCCCGGGTGGTCACCTCTCTTCTCTTGAATTGAATGATCAAGAAACGTGTTGTATGAAAATAAGACATCTCCGCGACCGGTAGATGGATATGTATAATACTGAGAGTAGGCGACATTGTGATGGATATGAACATCATCACAATCTTCTATTGATATACCACCGCCAATTTGGTTATCGTATATTTCTGTATCTCTTACTGAACGTAATCTAATATTGCCGAGGATGGTATTATTGCTTACAACCGTCCCGCCTGCTGGACTGCTAAGCAGTAGATTGTTTAATCTGTTTTCATAAATAGTCAGTCTGTTAACGTCAAACAGGCAGTTGATACCATCATTTCCAGTAATTTCCAAGTTATGAGACGAATTACCTATAAATATTGCGGCAATTTCTTGCCCTGTATTGTTACTAAATGAACTTCCGGAGAAGTATAGAATTCCAACATCCATATTCTCGATAATGTTATTATCAATAATTGAGTTTGTCTGGTTACCGCTAAATGTGACTCCATGCTCGACACCATAAAATACATCATGCGATATAAGGTTATCAGTAACAATGGTTTGTCCAAATACGGCAATGTCAATAAATGAAAAGGAAGAATTTGTTACATCAAAATAGTTGTAACTACCTTGGAAATGATTATAAAAATTCATACGGATATAGCTGGCGATAAATTGGGCGTTTGAAAACTGATCAAGACTATTACGAATATACCCTCGATGACTATCACCCGTAAAAATTATGGAATCACGCTCAGTACCGTTTAAGGAAAGGGTTCCATTAAGCTCAATGTAGCCATTGGGTTCAAATTCGATTATAACGCCGGGCAATACAGTCAAGTCATCATCTGCGTTAATGACAGTATGTTCAATAATTACATATGGGCTACCCTCGGTGCTCCATTCACCAGACACCTCACCCGAGATCTCGGTTTGTGCTAAGACAGTTGAGAAGGCTATCAACACCCCACACAGCACAATATTTTTCAAACAATTATCCATCGTCTTCGACTCTCACTCTGTAAAAATTACCACGTAAACGGCAACGCTAACTTCGTCATAAAGGATCAAACAACCTTCATGTTCTCATAACAATATGCCTAAATATAATCATTGTAATATTTGAAAACAAGGATAGATAATCTTGACCACCCCACCCCCCTCTGTCAGATCGATAGGGGGGGTTAGAGACTCACCTCAACCTAATGAGAGGACAGTACCCTTAAAGCACCGACACCCACCGACCCCGGTGTATATATATTTTATTATTTTTTTATTACCGAATTGTGAATCATACACACGTCAAGAACAGGTATGATTAGCTAAAAACAACCGACCAAATAGTCAGCTGTTCGATTCCTACATCACCCTCTCATTGCTTTTCCTGCATAGTTAGTCAGCAAGACACGAAAGTCCATGACCTGTATCCTACAGAAGCCAAGAAAAAAATCTAAAAATATATATCAGATCCACCATCGACTCCTCGCGGTAAAGGGACCCACCCTTGGCGGTTTGCATTGCAAAGATCCGGTATCTCCACTACACCGCCATCCTGAGCGGAAAAGAATAATCAATCCTCAGGAAAATTGTGTTTATTCTTCCCCAGACAATAAACCCCAGAAGACAGCAATTCTCCTGGGGTTTAAATGTCGTCAATCTTACTTAACTAAAGTCAACTTTTTAGTCTGTTGGAATGATCCAGCTTGTAGGCGGTAAAAATACACACCGGCAGCATGAAGATCTGCGTTCCAGACGGTGCTGAATCTACCTGCCTGGAGCCGTTCATCAATCAACGTTTCAACCAGGCGACCGGAGATGTCATATAGTTGTAATCTTACATGATGCGAATAGGGAAGACTGTACCTAAACCTAACTGTACTGTTGAATGGATTGGGATAGACGGATAGAAGTGTTGTATGTGGAAGCTGAATGATTCTGCGTTCGAGAACCCCAACCTCATGTGGAAAATAAAATGCACCCATATCTGCCCGAGTACTATCCGGATCAAGGGGACTGTCGGGATCTCCGGCATCAATGCAGGGTGAATCAGCTGTCAGGAGTGGATCTAAGGGGTCAAGAGACACCAATAGCGGGTCAACATCAAATAGATTGGACTCGTCCAATTCAATATCTGGGTTATAGATACTGTAATGAAACTGCTCAAAACCATACATACAATTATATTTGAAATTTAACACTCTTAAGGCTGCCTGAGATGGGTAAATTAATCCACTGTTTTCTCCTTCACAGATAATTATGTTGTTAGTGATATTAATTGAATCACAGCGTAGAAACAATTGCAAAACCGGTCGATCAGTTGATTCTACAATTACTGTGTTATTCTTAAAATCTAAATTTAATTCTAAAATTGCTCTTACCTTGCCCAAAAGCAGGTTATGATGAAAAGAAAGGTATGAATTTACATCATCATCCGCAAAACCAATTGCATACACGGTATAATCGTTTTCTTGGTTTTGCCCCAAAATGTGACAGTCATATACTTCAACATCTGTACAATTATCTACAGTAATATTAGTAGATATTATACAATTAGTTACTGTAACTGGATTCCTGCAATCACGTAGAGTCAAACTTCCAACAATATTGTTTGTGACTAAACCCAAATAAAATTGTAATCCCATCGATCCAGTAACCGTATTACCGCTGACTTCTGTGTTGGAATTGATCAAACTGACACTGTTATCTACATAACAATCTTGAATAAGTCCAGAAACGCGGACTCCTCGGCGTGCGCCATCGACATGATAGAAGTTACAGCTTCTGAGTGATGAATATCCGCTTAAATTAAATGTACCCAAAAAATCACAGCCAGTAAGTTCGACAGATCCTCTGTTGATGAATCCCCACTGTTCGCCACTCCCCGTGGCGAAGTAGGAGTCGAAGGCCGTCAGAATGCTACTGTTAAAAGGAGTAACACGACCGCCAACAATAATAGAGCTTTCTATAAAATATTGGTTATTCGTCTGACCAACATCATTAGAATTTAGAACACCAAAGGCAATATATGAGCAGTTAATATCGCAGTTGATAATTCTAAGGTAGGTTTGACCGGAGGCAACCAGTCCATTAAGGGCGTTACGGATTGTGCAGTATTCAAAGTTATACTCTTCTTCACGCTGGTAAAAGTATATCCCCGCCCACTCTTCGCCCTCTTGGTTGGTGGTGAAATGAATGGAATCTTCCTCCGCACCAATTGCAGCCAACATCCCATAAATATAGAGACCCGTTTCTGATGCGAACTGCACTGTCACTCCGCGGGTGATGGTCAATTCTTCACCCTCAGGCACCCAAGTCGAGTCCAGCACGATGTACGGACTACCCTCCAGAGTCCACACGCCAGAGACCTCCCCCTCAACTTCTGTGTCTGCAAAAGCAGTTGAAAAGGCTATCAACACCCCACACAGCACAATACCTATCATAGGCTTTATCTTCAACGTGACTCCAGTTTCCTAAAAATACTAAGCAAATTAATATCCCATAGTAGGCTACCTATATTAAGACAGACTTATAGGAATATTAATCCAAGCTACAACTAAAAATTCCAAAATGCAAGTTGGGTGTGATAATCAGAGTAAATTATATATATGTTAAAAACCACGTGGGCGAGCCTAGATTTGTAGTAATGACAGATTGTATTACCATCCCTCTGCCAGATCGATACCCCCAGTAATAGACTCACCTCAACCTAATCCCTTAAAACACCGACACCCACCGATCCCGGTGTATATTATTTTATTATATTTTTTTATTGCCTAATTGTGCATCATACACGATTTAATAACAGGTATGATTAGCTAAAAACAACCAACAATTAAGTCAGCTGTTTTCGTTCTACCTCTTACGCCTCCTGCTTAACAGATCAGCAAGACACGAAAGTCCATGACCTGTATCCTACAGAACCCATAAAAAAATCCCAAAAAATATATATCAGAACCACCATCGACGCCCCTCGCGGTAATGGGACCCATACTTGGCGGTTTGCATTGCAAAGGCACGGTATCTCCACTACCCCGCCATCCTGAGCGGAAAAATCCAAATTTATTTCAGGAAAATCGTGTTTATCTATTTCCCAGACAATAACCCCCAGAAGCCTTAGGTAACTCCTGGGGTCCAACGCCCGTAATTCTTACTTAACTAAAGTCAACTTCTTAGTCTGTTGGAAAGACCCAGCCTGAAGGCGATAGAAATATACACCCGCAGCCTGAAGATCTGCGTTCCAGACAGCCCTGAATTTTCCCGCTTCAAGCCTTCCATTAATCAATGTTTCCACCAGCCGACCAGAGAGGTCAAACACCCGTAGCGAAACATGCTGCTCATCCTTCAGGTTGAAACCAATGGTCGTTGTACTGTTAAACGGATTGGGGAATGCATCATTCAACATATAGGCATCTGGAGTCAACGAATTAGCCTCATCCTGCTCATTGCGCTGGTCAAGCAATCGCATCAATTCACTAATTTGCGATGGAATATCGCCCGAACCTGCTGCATCTATATGTCCACCATTGGCAAGCTCCTCAACAGCGAGGTAGTCTATCAAGGCAGCGATAGAGTCCTGAACACATTCTGCATTAACACGCTGATCATCATATTCTGCCATTGCGTCTTCAAATAGTCCTTGCTCAGTCAGGCAATGTGTTGCAAAGCGAGCTGCGACACTTGCTACGCGGTCATCTTCATGCTCTTCAGCTGCATCTTGAAGGAATCCTCGCAGTGCTCGGAAATTACCGTCTTCGAGTTCGCCAGCGCAACCTGCAAGGTAGTGTATGGAATTCATGCCAATTGCACCAGTATCTGTTATACAGTTACGGAAGTGACGAGCTGCTTCTGCATATTCGCCGCGTTCCCACAGTCTAACAGCTCCAGCATATTCCTCTGCGCTGGTTATAACAGTTCCCGAATAATTGCTGTAATCTATTGACGATCCGCTACCCCAGTAGAAAAAGCTTGATGTTGGCGTTGCACCCCAATAATTGTATGTTGCTGTTAATGAACCTGTATTATTGGTGCTATTCTTGTAGATCATATATCCAATTGGTCCAAGATTGTAATCCACAATATTGTTGTACTTCACATCTGGATAAGAACTGCTGGCTAGGTAAATTTCTGAACCATCTGAGCCTGAATGAACACCACCATTTGTTTGAATCGTATTTGGTCGATCATCAATGGCAACAGCATCCCAAGTATCAAGATCGGGTTTGGAGCCGTAACAGGATACTCCCGCACCACTGTTGTCCTCAATGGTGTTCCAAATCATTTCGGGGTCGGATGAGTTCAGGTAAACTCCTGCCGAAGCGTAAGTTGAGCCCGTTCCGTTATCGGTGATGGTGTTGTTATCAAGGATTACCTTTCCAGAACTACAGCTGGTTAGATAAATGCCTGCTCCATATGTACCGCTACCATTGCTGTTGGTGATTGTACTATTGCTAACCTCTACTCGCGAATTGTTGGCATAGATTCCCGCACCACACGAATCAATGGTTGTATGGTCTATATCTACTCGGTATCCCATAGTGCTAGTGACGCCATTTAATTTAACACCATAGTCTGCCCACATGATATGATTATAATCAATTGTCACATCCTCGGGGTCCATTGTGGAATTTACATAGAGACCATCAAATGTATTACCCGGCTCCATACATGCCCAGGCTATTGGGGCACTGGAGGTTCCTACGGAAGTAAAAACACCGCCATTTAAGTTTACACCGACATTGTTGCCCATTAAAATAAAGAGACCCTGGACTAAATCCATATTGTCGCCATTTCCAACATCCAAATCCCCTGTCAACTTCACATACTCATGAGAGGGTTCATCGCCATCCCATTGCCAGTTTGGCTGATCTACTAATATATATGGGTCATCCCAGCCTACTGTGCTGATTACAGCGCCATCAACAGGGACACCAGCCCAATCGTCCGACCAGGGACCTCCATAAGCACCCGCATCTGGATTAGATACAAAATCATCCTGCATTTGTTGATCAAGTGGTCGACCAGGGTTATCGCGAAAATCATTTTCATTGCCATACCACCAATCTTCATTTACTGGTCTCTGAAATCCCTGGTTTGTAAAGCTGGGGATGCTACCGAGATAAGCCGTTGGTCCATCAATCCAACCATCAAACAGATGGAAATCTAAATTGCCAACAGTACTGTTGTATATCCTGACATTTACATCACACTCATAATCATCATCCCAGGGATTGTATCGGTTATTTGCTTCTCTCTGAGTAGCAACATAGTGAGGACCTAAATCAAAGCCCCCATGTGCATCAACACCTTCAGTGTAATTCCCCCCTTCATCTTCCTCCTCATTCTCTACCCAATAATCCAGATCAAGATCGCAATACAAATTGTGCGAGATCAATTCTGCTGCGCCGCCAAAATTACCAGTGTAATTAATTGCATATCCAGCTCCACCAGTTGGCCATTCGCTAAATACGTTATTGAATATCTGTTCAAACTGTGAACCACCATTAATAACACGTATACAATTTTCCCCAGGATCATGTATTGTATTATATATAATATCCGCACGACCGTCCTCTCCAAGCCGGATACCGTTTTTTTCGATGTCAAAAATGAAGTTATTATAGATTCTGATGTTTTTTGTGGTTTCGTCTGTATCCTGGGTGTCGCAGAATATTCCAGTGCCGGAATCAAGCCGTTCATCCGCATCAATTTGCTCAAGTGGAATCGCTGGAAAGTCATAATAATTCATGTCCCGGATAAAATTATTGTGTATCTGGATCAAATCCTCTGGATCAGCATCCCAATCACCTGGGCTCCATGCTTCAACCCAGATACCCATCCAGCCAGGACCGATCCAGTTGTTGTGTATATTGGCTGTACCCGTCATTATCCTAATTGATGGCAGGTCTAATAAATGTATTCTCTGTGTATCGGTGTTGATTGTGGATTCTTTTAAAATGAGGAAGTGATCGCCTGTACCCGCTTGATAAATTGGATCACCGTGAGTTTCTATTGTGCAACCGGAAACTGTGACATCGGCATCACAATCTCCAACTGGGTTAAAAATGGTTATTCCTTTAGATTCCATAACTCTAAAATTCGCGTCAAAATGGAGGTCATGAATATAGTCTGTTTCAATGGTACAGTTCGTAATCGATATATCACCACCATCAATAATATTTATGCATTGATTTACACCAGCAACGGTACCTTCACCAAATTCATAATCAATGAAAGTGCAATTATCAATATCAAGATCTTCACCAGCCAGATCAAATTGTATAATGGATGACCCATGAACCTCAAAGGTACATCCAGTGAGCTCGAGTCCACCATCCAATACCTCTATACAAATATTATCAGAAGGCAGCTCATCATAATACTGAGCTCCATCTGCCCACTGATTTGTCGGATCAATCAGCATTTTGAAATCACAGTTAATTAAGGTTACGTCGCCAGCACCATCTTCAAGACGTATTCCATTCCAGATATCATTAGCATGTTCACCTTCAAACAATATCCTTTGTGCTCCGTCGGTTGCATCAATTGTACCGGTTTCATCTTCGAAGCCAATTACTCTGATTACAGCCTCAAGTTCATCCGGTCGATTTTCCTCATCTTCCCATTCTTCTGTACCCTCGACTCCGACGATTCTAATGATCACGTCTTGTTCTATGATAAGGTTACCCCAAATGTAGCACCCATAGAATTCATCTGGTGCACCGGGGACATCGCCATCGTATTGCATTGTTGAGTCAATAACGTATGTTTCCTCCGATTCAAATGTAAAGTCACCAATGGCAAAAGCTGCATCAAATTCTCTTTGATGAAGTATAATCGGCTGTGCGAAAGAAAGCTGAGAATAGCATATGAAAAAAACAAGCACGGGGATAATTTTTCTTGATAACAATTTATTTCTGCTTAATTTTAAATTAACTATTTAAGATGCAGTATGTTATGAATTCTGTGAAACGAAGGACTTTTAAGACTGAGCAGGTACTGGCCAGAGGGAAATGCTCCAACATTGAAGGCAAAAGTATTGATGCCAGGTGAGCCGTGAACCAGTTGCTTGTTAAAAACCAAGCGTCCGTTCAAATCAAAGATTTCCAAATCGATGTTTTCAGATATGACTAAACTATAATTGACAGTCAGCCATGAATTAAATGGGTTGGGATAGAGTTCGAAGACGACGTTGTCAAGTACATTTATTGATTCCAATATCCCAGTTGATCCATCCGGAGTCCAAAAATACGCCCCAAGATCTGCACGGGATGTATCGGGGTCAAGATACAGGTTTGGATGACCGATATCAATCAATGGGCTGCCATCGGACAACCAATAATTTCCGTTTTCTGGATCGACAAACAGGGGATCTTCAGATATGCAGCCTTCCCCCAGTTCTCCTTCAGCACAAAAGATACTGTCATAGCCAAAAAAGTTTGAATAAAGAACATTTAGTCTGCCTTCGCCTCTTCTAACATGGCTAATTGCATAGTCACCATTTCCTGTAAAAGTCGAGTTAATAATTGTTACATCACTTACATATGAATCTGCTTTTATTGAAGAACTATAAAAAGTGCAATTTATAATCGTAGCTTTATGACGAGACGTTATCTGAGGTGATGAGCCATCAAAAACGCACCTTGAAATTAACACCGAATCGTTATTGGAGGAATAAAACAATGATGGAATTTCGCCAGCAATCAAGTTTCTTTCAAAAACTACATTATTACAAACGTAGGTATAAATACTTGATCCCCCCTCCAAAAATTGATTGTCATGAATTGAAACTCGACCTGAATGAGTTATATAATTCCCGCTATTAATAAACACATTGTCATGAATTGAAATTGTCTCTGCATTAATAATTTGGATCATGGTATAGCTTGTGGAATCGTTAGTATTCTTGAAAAGACTATGCGAAATGCTTACTCGGTCAACAGCTGGGGTGTAGAAGGCACGGCGATTAGTAAACTCTAGATATTCATATTGATGCAAGGCATCCGGGTTAAATAACATTATCCCATCCCAGCTGGTGTCCACTTCATCGCTAAGTTCCGGGCTGAATTTAATTGAGTCTTCCTCAGTGCCTGACATCCTCAACGCCCCGAGGACAATAATGCTTAGTTTCTTGTTCCTTGGTGTATCGAGCGCTCTGACGATAGATTCACAGCCTGGTTCGATGGTCAACGTTTCATCGTGGTCGATTACTAAACTGCTGGCGATAAAGTATGGCGAATCCTCAACAGATAATCGCCCTGAGACGAAGCCTCCAATAGGTTTCTGGTCAATGCACCTGACTGATACAGAAAGTGAGTCAGCCTGATGGTTATTATCTGAGACGAGAATTAGAAAAGTGAAATCGTTTTCGTCGTCCGGAACCTGACCACCGAGGATGAGCGAGTCCTCAATTATATCTCTTTCCTCAACCGGTCGCAACCATCCTGGCAATCCTATGAAGGCGAAATTAACCTCCTCCTCATCGCTGCCTTTGGCGGCATATCGAAACTGTTCTCCCCGTTGGGCATATACCAGTTCCGGCGAGTGAATACCGGGAACATGATCTATGCGGTGATCGAAATAAGCAGTCCCAATATCGGCTCTGGTTCCGTCAGGGTCATCTTCCAACTCGGGATCGCCAGCGTTTCTACAAGGCGATATTGGTTGCAGAGCAATATCTAATGGATCGATATGAAACAATAGTGGGTTGGTGATTATATTAGTCTCGTTAACGCGGTCTCTCAAAAAATTGTTTTCGCCCGTCCGGTTATAATTATTCATCATCCAAAAACAGTTGTAATTAATATTTAGCTCCTGATTTTCTTGATTTGTAATATAGATCAAGCTGTTGGCATAAATCCCGACAAATATATTACTGTTAAGATTGATGTTAACATCGTGCCCTTGGATTTCTATCATTTCTTCGTTGTTATCATTTGCTGGTTCAGGGGTGATAATTGTGTTTCTAATGAAGCTAACCGTTGACCAGTCCCTAATGTAAATGTTTGCAAATATTATATTCTTTTTGAAGACAGAGTTATCTGCCCTTGTTAGTAAAATTTCTCCGCTGATATTATTGTTCTCAATGGTTAACTGACCACCTTCACGTATTTCCATTTCTTCAGTTATCGTGTTTCCAGAGATTGTGTTATTGCCTTCTTCACCTCTTATTTCAATTTTATGGAAGCTATTACCAGTAATTGTGAACCTCGTGTCATCCAAATCCACTTCACCGTTGATAATATTATTCTCCATTACTACTCTGCCTTCATCAATATCTACCAAAACAAGGCTGTCAACGCCGATAGTGTTATTGCTAAGTGTTGCCCGACAATCATTGAAGTTGACATCGCCTTCAATTATAGAATCAGTAACTCGAAATGATTGGGCATCGTGTGAAGAAACACTTAAAGAACCTCCAAGTGTACAATTACGGATAAAACCTCTGGTAGGCAGGCGTCCAGCACATTGACCTGTACCTTCAATATCCGGCAGAGAAAGATTACAATCTTCCAATTCTAAAACTCCAAATCTACATACAACGACACCAACAACTGAACAATCTTGAAGCCGTAATACTCCACCTATCGAAATTGCACTCTGCTCACTTTGAAAAGTACAGTCGTTGGCATTCAATTCGCCAGCATAAACATCAATATTTCTGAGTTCATCGGTTGAATTAAACTCACAATTTGAGGCATTGATAATCCGATAATCACCCAGATCACGCTCAGCAAAAACCGTTGCTTCGCTTCCGTTTAATTGGCAGTGGTCTAATTCAAGATTATGGGTAGCATCGAGGGTAATACATATTTCGCTGTCTGTGATATCCGTGTATGAAAGGATAGATGTGTCGTCAGGTTTGTCAAAGAATATCCCAATCCAGGGTGATTCGTTCTCTTCATCACCGTGAATTACGACTCTTTCTTCTTCTGTACCCGCAATAATTAGAACTCCATTAACAATAATGGATAATTCGGATAACACACTGATCTCTACACCTTGCAGAATTGTCAGCGTGTCTTCTTCAGGGATAGTAATGTCACCAATGACAAGATAGGGACTGCCCTCGGCGTTCCAT